>Ga0056128_1003975_pt1 | contig 18403 bp, 8 predicted proteins | sample WorMetLIZISLAND2_FD_71113 | JGI IMG/M metagenome (GOLD analysis project Ga0056128, IMG submission 71113) | Marine gutless worms symbiont microbial communities from Max Planck institute for Marine Microbiology, Germany - Olavius geniculatus... ... | reverse complement strand
GTGCCATGTAGAGTTCGCTGCAGTATGTTGTCCATCGTTGTATTATGTCAGTTGTATTCACGAGCAGCTTTCCATTACTGTCTCTGATTGCTCTCTGCTTTGGTTGCCATTTCCTGTTAAGCTGTATACCTATACGATTTACATCACAATTTTGGTCGGGCTCCAATCATCGAAAAGTTCAACCTCCACCCCAACCCAGCTGATTTTTCACAATTCAAACGCTGATCCACAGGCACTCTTGTAACATGTTATAAACTAGAAATATGGGGCAGAGCCCAACGCGAGGCCGCCCGGCGCCGTAAGCCCGATGGGGGGGGTTAATTCAAGGGGGTGAAATTTACCTGGTAGCAAAGTCACGTGGCCGGAAGTCAAATGCAGTAGCATACGCAGAACGCACATTGTCGACTTAGGGTGTGTCAACATCCGCGTTGTTGGTGGACCAAAGTTCACCAAATTTTTTTGGTTCAATGAGGGAGGGATGGCAGTCGATCAAGTTTGTTATCGATTTTCGGTATGTCGATCCGCTTCAGATATATTTGCGATCAAATTTTGAAGTTGCCCGAAAACGCGCCGAATTTTGAACTTGGGTAGGTCAACATCTGCGTCTATAACTTTTTTGTTAGTAAACCGAAGTTCATCAATTTTTTTCCAACGCAGCTGAGATTGCTCTCGATGAAGTTTGTGTCCCTTTGTCGATATCACAACCGATTTTTGAAATATTCGCGGTCAAAGTCAAAAGTTGTCATAAATCGCGCCGAATTTTAGACGTTTTTTTGCCTTCCCAAATTTTAAGGAAGCGGTGCCCCCCAAATGTTGTATATAAGCGATAATGCTCGACGTATGGCCTGTCATGTGGCAAAGTTTCATGGAGTTAATCCTTCTAACCCCAAAATTATAGGCGCTAATACGCTGAATTATAAGCCAATTTTTGACCCCCCTTTGAAAAAAAAATTGTTGGGGGAACCCGCATTCCCAGTGGGGTGTAGGCTAGCTAGACTTTGACATTCTATAGCGCGTGTAAAAATTTCGGGGCGCAGCACCCCATATGGGCCGAAATATGGTATTTCGAAAAATTCGATTTTCGAGGTTATAATTGCACTTCTAAATCTCTGTAATAATTAGTAAACCAAAGTTCACCGAACTTTTTTTGTTGAACGCGGTAGGAAACGCGGTAGTGCACCAGCTTTTCAGATTTTACATATCTCTATCCGTTCCAGAAATTTTCTCGCTCAAATTATAGGAAGGGGACCGAAATTGGGCCAAATTTAACATGTTTTTCGCTCCCAAAATTTTTCTGGGGGAAGGCCTCCAAATTTTTGGACCGGCATTTGTAAATCGAACATGCTTCCGACCATGTGGCAAAATTTCGCGGAGATCGGCCGAGGGACCTCGAAGATCTCGCGTTGAAAAAAAGCTGTAGCAAAACATAATCAACACTAGAAATATGGGGCACAGCCCAACGCGAGGCCGCCCGGCGCCGTAAGTCCGATTGAGGGTAAAGTTTGTGTGGGGGAAGTTGAAATACCCACGGTAGCAAAATCACGTGTCACGAACTCAAATGCATTAGCATACGTAGAATGCTCATTTTCGAGTTGAGTAGGTCTACATCCGCACCTATAACTTTTTTGTTAATGGACCAAAGTTCACCAATTTTTTTCGTCAAACGCGGGAGTGATGGCAGTCAATGAAGTTGAAGCAGTACGTACGGTTGAAGTGGCTGCCGCCTGGATAACGTTAGACGACGACATCTTGAGTATGTCCGAGCCGCGTCTCAGTGACGTCATCGTCATGCCCTGCTCCTCGTCATCGGTTGCTGAGGCTGAGTGCTCCAGTGACGTCATCAGAGGGGGCGGAGCCAGCAGGTGCGTCTGCTGAAGATTGACGGGCACGCTGGACGGACGATACAGACGACGCACGCTGTGCGGCGCCGTTGCCGGTGTCAAGTCCGTCTGAAAAGTATTTATTATATTAATTAGTTACAAGCAAAATAAAGTAACCAATATGTCTCGTAAGTTTTAACACGAGAAGCGCAGCTATCGTTTGGGAAGGCCGACCGTACCGCCTAAGTCCGAATTTCAGAAGGTCAGCATCCTGCTTCCGGTCGCAGAGAAGGCGATTTTCCAGAGGTGACTTCAGTACAGTTCCATACGCTCTACGGTGATGCTGCTACATCGAACCCTACAATCAACGTTAGGATATGATAGGTAGTTCGGCGCACGTGGGTGAAACTTTGCATTCAAAATTGCGGCCAAATCGCTGCAGACAGACAGGCTAGAAACATGGTTACGATTGACAACCAACAGGAAACAAAAAAGCAGCATCGCCCTCTTTAACGGTAGCCTACCTTTGCCGACCTTTTACATTACAACGTACGGTTTAGCACAGTACATGCGTCACAAAAAAATGACAGACGACAGATAGACAACACATCATACCTAACAGTTGGCCAATATGACGTAGGCCTATCTACATAGACTTACGAGTGCAATGTCTGGGCCCATAATTTACAGGTGCATTTTATAGCCCCCCTACTTTTTGTGCAATTGCTAATATGCCGTTAATCGAATTTTCGTTATTTCTTTAAGCCTGCATAAACTTCTAACACCAAAGAAAAGCAGCGATTAAAAAAGCTAACATTTCGTCAGCTGAGGAAAATTAATTAGGCCTACCTTGTTCGTGAAGTCGTGAACCGTCATGGTCGTTGATACGGACTTCTGCAACTAGATATATGAGCTAGGTAAAAATGTAGAGATGCCAAAAAACACGAGGACTATGCTTAATACGACGCGCTGTGTCAATCAAATAGGACATGCACTGAATGCCCGACTAGTCAATAGGTAAGTGCTGGTCTTCAGTCGTCACGCCTCAACGAGCACGCCTAGCTGTATGTCACATTACCGTCTGTAGCTATACATCATGTGATGCGCGGTACCGCAAGTATGTAAAGAAAGTGGACAAAAATACGACGAGTGACATGCTATAATTGCGAAGAAGATAAATTACGGCATTACGATGATGTGGTAACTTAATGCAAATTTATTTTTTAGCTACAATAATTATTGAAATGCACATAAAAACAGACAGGGGGGGACAAAAATAGAGACAGACTGTCAAAGAAATACATAGGCCTACAATAAATTATTTATAGACCAATGCTTATCAAGAAGCCCAACTGTCGCTAGGCTAGCCGACGCGTAGGCCTACTGGTTGTCAGTGACGTCCAAGATCATCAAAGGTCGATGATTTATCTTATCTGAAACAACGTAGGCCTATGCCACTTCCCATTAGTGGTAAAAATAGTAACTTTGGCGCAATCTCTCACCGTTTCCGAGATACGGCCACTTATAGCTTAAAACCTCCCATTAAAAATTGCAGCCAAACCGTTGCAGATGGAGACATGGTTACCGTAGGCCCCACTATTGACAGCCTGGTGTCGTCTCATTTCGCCTATTCTGAACATTTAACTCTAACATTCAGCTTAAAACAAAGCCTCTGCAAAATGCTGAGAAATAATTTCATAAATCTAACACTACAGAATTCAACAGAGTGAAAGTCTCTCTGACAGAATTAAGAATTTACAGAAAATACTGGCTGAACAAAATACCGTAGCTTTAAACTCTTAGCACAAGGCTGTAAACTTTTACGGTTTAAGAGGAATTTACTAGGGAGGTTAAGAAAAATCACCAGACTCGCAATTTCCACAACTCCCGCACTTTCAGATTTTAGGGTCAAAGATTTCTTGTTCTAAAAAAACCGAAAATATGTGCAACATATTGAGCAGACGCCTTGAGCAGACGCCACCCTCCGCAAAGGAAGGATTTTTTTCGAAGTGGCATTTTTGGAATCTGCTGTCTTTCCTGGGTTTTTTTAGCGAAAAAGTGAACTACATCTTCTCTTGTTTTCGAGTTATTCGGCATTCTGTAGTGGTAGGCCTACTATAGCTACTGCCCGAAGCTATATTTATAATTTTTAACACAAAGCTACTATACTTTATTAAAACACCAGCCATATAAAAATCATCCGCCACACCTGTTTTGCTTCATTGCTTTACCTTGTGAAGTAACTTTGTCCTTAAATTTCACTTTTATTGCCCTACAAAAAAGTAAGCCTAGCAAAAAGAAAAAAAATATTTAAACATGAAACTAAATCAAATCTGCAAGTTTATGATACATTCCTAATTGTTATCATAGTCAAGCATGAGAATGCGGAAAGGTGCATTTAGGCCTATGGTAGTGATGACAGGAACAAATGACGTTGAAAACAGGATTCTCAGCTGTAGCTAAGCTGGGGCCGACCGCACCCCCTATGTCCGACAGACGACAACGACGACAAAGGGTCGACCTTAAGCTCACAGCATAGAGGTCTGCCCAAAAATGGTACAGAAAAAAATGATGAACGACAAAACAAAACTTGTCAAATAGGCAAAGAAAAAAAAAGCGACAAAGCAAGTCGTTGTTGTTGGTCCGCTTATCAAAAGAAAGGCGAAATAGGATTAAACGAAATGAGATTAGGCGAAATGCTACCCAACCGACAGCCTATATGCAGTCGCCAGCACCCTATGCGATGGTACCATCGCTGACCTTTTACGACTTACCGTTTAGCCACAATACCGCACGATTGGCATACCATACTGCGTTATGACCTTTCAAGGTCACTCAAGGTAATGATTTTCATATCATTTAAAAGCTAATATGCGACTTCCTATTAGTGATCAATAGCAACCTAGGCCGTATATACGCGAAGCATTGTGGCTAACTGTTAAATTGCGCCTTCTAAATCATCTTACTTACTTACTTACATTACATCCGTTACAGACAGACGGACGGACAGACATACAAACAGACTGAACATCGTGTCACAGACGCTCTACAGCAGCGAGTCAAAAATATACCATACGGCTCCCTTTACATGGATTTTGATGAAACAGAGCAACGGCTATAAGATACGGTGTCTCCTCCATGGAAAAAACGAGGACGCCTAGTGGCTAGTGGAGTGGCTTAGAACATTTATAGGCCTATCTTGTAAAACTTCCCAGAACCGAGCCCTCATTAAAACGCCCTTGGCCGAAATTCTACAGCCGACAAAGCGTCCCATAGCTCTTTAACTAGCGGCCCCGGCTCGGACCATGCAGGGGCATTGAAGACAGGGCTAAGGCTGCGGTGATGCTGAGCAATAGGCTCTCCTACGCCGGCTGCTGCAGCTGCTGCTAGCGCCGGGAAGATAAAAGCCGTTGTTGAGCGCAGCCCGGCCTCGCAGGAAGTCACGTGACGCCCAATTGATGGCCGCCATCTTGTTTTTGTTTGGCCCAGCACCGACTGATCGACCGTGGGAGGCGTTGGCTGGCGTAGTAAATGCCTTTGTTTCGATTGGGTTTTAAACCTGTCGTGGACAGAGAGAGACGCGACGGTGAGGCGATTACGGCTGTTCGATTCTACGTCGGTCTGATTTGTCTGTTTTAGGCGATTTGTTTGCGTCCGATGTCGAGTTGCTTGTGTCAGTGCTGATTCAGTTCATCTTCGGCCATTTAAATTCGGTGGCGTTCGTATTAGTAACGTATTTCTCATGGTAAATATGCTGTACATGCTAGGAAAAAAGTTTACATATGCGTTTAGGTGTCTTCTGTCATAGGTTATTGCTTATTTAATATGTCTAATTCTGTCTGCTATGTTAGCATATTATTATCCATCTTAGTTGCTAAAATAGCATATACCCGAGACTGTGCACCATATCTTATTTTTTGAAAACATTTTTGTTGTAGAACGACATAGAAGAAAAAAGAAAATGTTGCTGAGTTTGGCATCATGGCAGTTCACCATCTCGTGTAACATGGGCTTACAATCTGGAAGCTCATACACTATCGCACCTAACAGTGATAGACTATTGCAGTAACTTCCTAGGGTTAGAGTTAGGGCTAATTCTAACACTGTTAGGTGCGATAGTGTATGAGCCCTGTCACTGTCTGTCACTGTTCTTAACTCCTGTTGCTGTTCGCATGCACATAATATCGATATCTCTGATTCTACTAATCACTTTTGGTATTTGTTGTGTTGCAGATTTTCTGCTCGGAGTTTATTTTTTCACTCATGCCAGATTGCTGGATGAGACATCTGTTTCGTCGTCATGACTTACCCTCGGTCCTGACCATATCTGGAAGATAACGGACAGACAACAGCATCTCTGATCAGGAAGCACAGACTCTTGCGTGTGTGGAAAGTGAGGACTTTACACCTATGCTGGCATCGGAGTCGCCGGGGGCGATGGGACAGAAGATGTCGGTGGCGGGTGGAACGAAAGCGATCCTTCGCGGTGACCAGTTCGCGACCAACTTCCGCGGGGGCGTGACCAACCGCGAGTACGTCTACAACCCGGACTTCCAGAAGCCGGCACGGCTGGACGCGCTGCTGGCATCGCCACCGGTCACCGATGGGGTGCGTTCCGCCAATGCATGGAACCCCGACGACCGGTCACTCAACATCTTCGTGAAGGACGACGACCGGCTGACATTTCACCGACATCCGGTGGCCCAGAGCACAGACTGCATTCGCGGTCGGCTCGGACACGTTCGCGGACTTCATGCATGGGAGATTCGGTGGGCGGTGCGTCAGCGCGGCACCCACGCCGTCGTCGGCGTAGCAACGCGGGAAGCCCCTCTCCACGCGGCCGGCTACCAGTCACTCGTTGGCAGCACTGTGGATTCCTGGGGCTGGGACCTCGTTCGCAATCGGTTATACCACGACGTCCGGAATGCCTCGGGCATTGCGTACCCAGTGGTAGTAGGCGGTGGCGACGAAAACTTTGTCGTTCCCGACACATTTGTTGTGATACTGGACATGGATGAAGGCACGCTGAGCTTCGCGGCTGATGGCCAGTACCTGGGAGTTGCGTTCCGAGGCCTCAAGGGCAGGAAGTTGTACCCGATCGTCAGCGCGGTCTGGGGCCACTGCGAGGTTACCATGCGATACATCGGTGGCCTTGACCGTAAGTATCTCTCTGCATCAGTTCCAATGCTGTCTGAAGATAGATTTTTTTCAGTACAACATTAAGTCATGCGATAGTTGATATAGTAAATTTGTAATTGCTTGTTAACTGTAGTGTCTATACCTGTCTGCTTCATGTTGTAGGTAGTTGTCATCAAATGGCAGAAGTCTCTTGCTGCTGATTTGAAAGTTGTAACTGAATAGCAAGTGATAGATAATACTGCAGAAATTTGATTTTAGGGATATTGTTTTGTTTATCATCATAATAGTTTTGATATTTTCTGGTGCTCTTTGTTGGAAAGTTTTGTGCCAGTGGTTCAAGTGACTGCTCAAGACAAATTATTTTGATCTAGTTTGTGATCTGTAAGCCAAAGCTTATCTCATTATTCTAGTCACATTTTATTGAGTAATATTGACTTCTGTTATTTCTTTGTGCTGTTAGTGGAAGTAGGTTACCATTATGTTTTCATCTGTGTTTATCTGTTTGTTTGTTTTGAAACCAGTTAATGTATTGTGAATGCATTTCGAAGAAACTTTTGCAGAGGTTCTGCATAACTAAGGATGATACATAATTATATGTTGGTGGCGATCTGGATCACGTTCTTAGTTCTAGATCTCATAATTGAGAAATGAAATACAGTTTTTGTTAGGTCTTCAAAGTCATATACGTAGCAACATAAATGAAACTGGTGATCCCAAATGAACTGAACTAGCACGTTTTATTTTGGTTTATTTTTGTTTGTTTGCTTAGTATTCTTCTTACATGCCACATTGCAGCTGAAGTGAAACACTTTCAGTTGGTTTCTGTCAGTTTGTGCCTCATTAACTCCCGGTCCCTGAGTGCTTGCTAGTTAGTCCACCCGGAAGCGATAACTTTCGGAGCGGGCTTATGTTTTGCTGGCGTTTATTTCTCTTTTTTTCCTTTATGATCTCCGAGCTCCGTCGGCCGATTGCCGTGAAATTTTACACCGTGATCGGAAGTGTGCTCAATTTTATAATCCTGGTCCAAAATTTCGGAGGGGCCTCCCCCATAAATTTTTTAGGGGCCAAAAACATACAAAGTTTGGCCCGATTTCGGTCGACTTTGAACTTCGACAGTGAATATCTCTGGAACGGATGAAGATATTCAAGATCGGACAAGTAGTTGTCAAGTACTTGATCTACCGCAATTTGTCTGGCGTTTGGTGAAAAAAGTCCGGTGAACTTTTGTCCACAAATTGAGGAGATCTCGATGCGGAATCATACCCACACAAATCGACTTTTTCAGAAGACCATATTTCAGCCCCTAAAGGGTGCTGCCCCCCAAATTTGTACACGTGCTAGAAAATGACCAATTGTTGCTAGTGCACCCCCAATGGGGACGAGGGTCCCCTTTACAATTTTTTTTCAAAGGGGGGTCCAAAATTGGCTTAAAATTTGGAGGGCCAAAAAGTCAAAAATTCAGCACGATTTTGGGCAACTTCAAACTATGACCGCGAATATCTCTGGAGCGGATCAACATACTGAAAATAACAAAGTTGATCGACTGCCATCCCTCCTGTGTTGAACGAAAGAAGTTTAGTGAACTTTGGTCCACTAACAGAAAAGTTCAGGTGTGGATGTTGGCCCACCCTAAGTCGACAATGCGCGACTGCACGTTATGTGTATGCTGACTGCGGGTCACGTGACTGCTACCGGGGAAATTTCAACCTTCTGAATTAACACCCCAATCGGACTTCGGATGCAGGGCGGACTCGCGTTGGCTTTGCCCCAAATTTCTAGTTTTTTTATTTTCTCATCATATCCGTAATGTGATGGACTGATGTAACGAATTAACATAGTTGGCAGCGAATGATGACGTTTGTGTACTTGTTGCAGCGGAGCCTCTTCCACTGATGGACCTGAGTCGTAGGGTGATTAGACACCAGGTCGGCAAGCATCGGCTACAAGAGATACACAGACTTCCATTGCCGCTCTGTCTACAGATGTACCTCCTCTACCAATAGCACCGTCAATAACCAGTCTGACAATGACCAATTCAGTCTTAGCTCCATGCCGCCGGCTAGGATACGGCATTACGAGTGAGTGTCGACCACTGTGTTTGTTTCTTCCGGTCACATGCTCAGCAATTTAGTGATGTTACTGTTATAATGAAATTGAATTTGCGATTTGTGTTTTTAACTCACAGTCGAATGGAATCATAATCAGGATTTCATAGTCAAGCAGGCTCCCGACTATAGGGACGAGTTCCTACTCACGGTAGAATTGAATTTTATCATAATTGTGATTCTGTCTTAAAATCGAATCGAAATTGATTAGGATCTTAGACTTCTGCTTTGTTAGTTACAGCAATCATTGGAAGAGTTTATATTTTTTACTCGTGAACATGTGCGACCATTGCCCTGCCCACCATAGATCTGTGGTGTACATTGCATAGGGTTGTGTGTTGGCATGTTAAGGTGAAACAGATCAGTTTGACCTTATTGTGCATGTGGTCGACCCCTCATTCTAAAGACGCGTACAAACCAACGTAAGCTGAACTGAACTGACGTGGTTTAGTTTTTGACAAACTGACCAATGGGCAAGCAGGGTGAGCCAATTGGTCATTGGCTGACGCATACATCAGCGTAGTCATGTAGTCATCGGCGCCATTAGATGGTGCCTACTGTAATGCATTACTGTTTGCCCATTGGTCAGCTCATCAAAAGCTAAACCATGTCATTTCAGTTCTGTTCAGTTACGTCGCTCTGTACGCACCTTTAAGTTCTTTGCATGCTAACACCTTTTGCTCAGTTACACTCATGACCATTGTCGGAACCTTGTTATCTAGTAGTCGGTTGGAATATTATGTTTATTGGCGAAGACATAATACACAACATTGTGTGAGACTGAATATATGTGAATGCGGTTTGACTGAGTTAATCAGGGTCTTGTAGCACTGGACGTTTTAGCAACCAATGATTAATTAACATATCGACGATGTACACAGTGTTCGGAAAATAATAACTTCCTAGACATTGTACAATGGAAATGTCACATCAGAACATAATTTTGTACATTTAATCTGAAATTTAGTGACCTCTTCACTTGAATCGTCTCTTCAGCAATCTGTTGTCTGTTGGGCATTAAGGTCCGGTTTTTCCATCGCCAATCAAATCAAATTTGATTTTCGATTTACTGATCTCCGATCAGCTTGATGTTCAGAACTAATTGTCGATCAACTGTGTTTTCGTTTTTCAATGCATTTTCGATCTCCAATTACGTGATCGGCAATTAGCTGATCGGCCGTCAACTGAGCTACTTTATGCCAATCTGATTGGCTGACAGTGACCTTAACGATAAGAATCGTCCATATTGTCTGCTGTCAAAAATATGTTCTATCGCAAATCAATACGGGAGCGTCACGCCGTTTAACCATTTTATTTCTTTGCAAAACACTATACGCAGTACAAATTGATCAGTAGTGATTGATCGCCATGCCTGGAACTTTATTTTAATGCGTGAATTGCCATTCTGACCGGCGAAGTGAAGCGATGTTTCTGGTGCGAATAAGCAACGAACTGCAGATTGCCATGTTTTATCGTCAGTTATCTGACTTAACCGGCCAATATTCAGCCATCAATTTCATGGGAGATTTGATGGACGATCAGTCGCTAATTGGCGACGGAAAAACGGTTATTGAAATGATTTCACATCAAGTCCCAAAGTTGATCGGAGATCAATTTGATCAGCCGTCAAATGTGCATGGAAAACGGGACCTAAGTGCATGAAATTTTGCTCAGATGGATTTGACATTTCTATTGTACGTTATCTAGGGGGTTATTTTTTTTCCAGTCTGACACGGTGTAGTTTTGCATCTGTCTTTCTGTGTCTATGTATTGTTTTTTGGTTCTTATTGGTCTCAGTTGTGTTTCCAGTGTAGTGGCCACTGAGTTTTCTTAACGGACTGCATGGTTTCTTATCTAGAATATAAGGCTGTCAAATAGTGTACTGGCTTCATTCTTGTACTTTAATTACAAATTGATTTGTGTATTTTCTGTGCTGGACTAGGGTTGTGAATCTGACATTGGCTAATCGGTTATCAGTTATAAAACCGATGATCATTCGCCATCGTTGATAATCGAATCAATGTTTAGAACAGTTAACCATGCTTTGCCATATCCATAGTTCACAGCCCTATTCAGTTATCGTGAGTTTTGCAGTAATTTACTCAAATTCAGTATTTTTCTATTTTCTTCGAAGTGTATTGAATTTTTCTTCCAAGTTTTCAGTTTGGATGAGAGGTAAGAATCTGTCGGGATGTCACAGCTCGTGCCTGAGCCCATACATCTATCTCTTGCTTGTTCAGTTTGTGTTGTCCAACTAGGCTTAATTTGTCATTGCCAATGAAATTGGCTTATGGAAGTATCTCATTTGATGTCTGTGTTCAGTGCTATTGAATAATGAGTCTCTGTTTTGTACGTGTAAGTCAGCTTTTGTGTATTTTCATTAAAATAGCATAAATACATGACGAGGGTGCATGTGGAAGCATTTTTGTATGGCTTTTTGCTTCCCTTTAGTTTCTCAAGCATGACAGTAATCTGTATAGTTTGTGATTATTTGATTTTGTTTACCCAGCATTTATGAATTCTTACCTCTGCTGACAAGTTTATATGAAAGAAGTCGAACGTGTGGGATATTTTTTTTTGTTTGACCATCACTAAATGTGGTTATCAATCCCCTGTGGGCCCTGCATGAACAGGATAGAGTTCATCGATACATTTCTCATATTTTAATCATTTCATCAACTTGTAGCAGATATGTTATGTCTTGCAAGCCGTGTGTTGTGTGCTAAGTAAACGCTTATGAGGAAATGTGTCATAGTGACTGTCACAGTGACAGATGACTGTCCTCCTTGGCTAGAAATTGTTTTTACACACAAACATTTGTTACTTTGAAATTTCCTACATAAGGTTAAGTATTGGTAATGGGCAAGGGAAGGAGCTGGTGAAAAATTTAGGAAAAGTGTGACCTTGTTTGCCGCAGTCATTGTCTTTGTATCTGTCTGTATTGTCTCATTTTTGAAACAGATTTTCAACAAGAATTCCAGCTTTTTCTCAATTGGTATCTGAGGGGGTTAGATTTTGGCCATACATTTACCCCCATTTCATTAATGAGGTATCTTTGATCTCATTGATAAGTCATCGTTTGCAGTTTTCCTGTGAACGAATAAGTCTATATGAAATGAGTATTTTGTGTCAATCAGTTAATTGTGCATAACTTTTTATAATGTGCGTGTAATGCTATATTTGTATCATCTATCAACCACAGCACACTTGTTTAGTAATATTACGATGTGTTATGTATAAATACACTGCTATAGTGTAATGAAATTTATGAGTGTATAAGCTGTGGTTTGCTGTGTTTATTGTAATCTTGCCATGGTTATAAAAAGTCATCCAAATCTAAGTCAGTTGATGTGCAATATGTGTGCAACGTAACCTGTGCTTCGTAATGTGTCTCATTGCGTTCGTATTGCGAGTGTCGTAGCGGCCATTTATTGCATGTAGATATTTCATTTATTTATTGTTTTTATTTGTGTATATCGTCGCACGTTGGCCATCGTAACGTGCGTGCCAAGAGCAAACGATTTTGTTTTTTCAAGTATTTATTTGTAGAAAAACTGCATTATTATTGCAGTTAATTCTAATCATTGTCAGCAGTAGGGAAATTGTTTATTGTTAGTAGAATGATTCGCAATATACTGCTTTCCATGAGCTGACGATACCGCATCGGTAGCAGTATTATATGGCCATCCATTGTCCCTTAGATCCTCAGTGCAGCATGTAGGCATACCGCCACCCCAATCAGCCATGCTTGGCTTTCACCCCATAGCCTATAAGCTGCTACTCATTTCTTATCCCGCTGAGGGTAAGAGGCTGAGTTGACCTCAGCATACAGGGTTGCATCGTGTTTTGTTCCTTGGTTCCAGAGTTCCCTCATTGTGGCGTGGCTTTTGTGCATCAAGTTTCCGATTATACTACTTTTATGTGCAGTTTTATTTATGCGGCATATGCTATTTATTTGTATTCTTCCTAATTTGGTCAAATTTGGTGAATTCTGCTTCATTTGGTACGCTTTTATTTATGTTTGCTATTTATTATTTGTATTCTACGTAATTTGTCATTTCATTGATGCTGTTGTTTTTTTAAAGCAAAGATTATTTGTTCATAATTCTGCAAATTGTGAATGTACCATGACAGGGTGGTTTTTTATCTTGAAAATTTTGTCATCTCTGCTCGATTCAGCATATTTGCTGATGTTGACAGTATGCAATTTTTAAGTTATAAGAATTGAAATTATTACATTACAATTGTTATTTTTGATTCATAAATTGCGGTTTTAATCTTATGAGTTCATGTAATTTATTAGTTGTCTTCAGTCTTTGAGTTTATTCACTGTCGGATTTTTGTTCAGTGTGATGTTAACGCTTTGTTATTCAGTGTAATTTTTGCATCAGTAATTCTGTGTCACTTGTATGATTTATGAGTGAAATAAATCTGTAATCTGTAATTAATAAAGCTACATTGAGATAAGACAAGTTCATATCGTTGTGCACATTGACGCATAGTGTTCTCAGAAAAAGATCCCTGACATTAGAAGTATTGAGAAAGGAGCCCCAGATTTTGGTTATTTTTGCTACGAATATTCTTGTCGTATCTTGCCGTCAAATGACCATTCAAGTTGCCACCGCACCTAATGTCTGCTTCCGCACTATCTGGAATCCTTTCCTGGGACAACAATATATATGCTGTGTTCTGGCGTTATGATTTTTAATTATGATAAACAGTGAATCTGTACATTTTTTTGCCATTGTCATTTTACATGTCACAATCATTTGGTCTCTGAATGTGTGTTGTGGAAAAATTCTAAGCTGTGGGGTATTTTAATTCCCCTGTTAATTATTTCTGTAGCATCGTAGGTGGCATAGGGTACTGCAAGGGTGCTTTACACAGCCACATGATAAGGTGTTGAACTGTTGATACGTGCTCAGAATGATCGACTGGATGGATAAATGTGATGTGTGTCGTTATGGGCATCTGTCTCTGAAATGGCCGTCTAAAACTTTTTCTGTTTATTTTTAGTTCACTGCTTTGGCCGCTGTTGTTGAAGTCTGCATATTGACTTTTCTGACCATGACTTTATTGTATGGTTTTCTGAAACTTGCAACCTACTTTCATAAGTATCTTTAGTACTAGTTAAGAAGCACATCTTTCTTATGCAAGGATTTGGTTTTTTCCATAAAAACCCAGAAAAGCACATACTTAATTGAGCCATTTTTGGGGGCACTAAGAGTGTGTGCAGTCATCACATTTTGTTTATGTAAGATTTTTTTGGCGCTTTTTGTTTTTTTTCTAGATTCAATATTGTATGCTACATGCTGCCATGTAAAGCGCCTACAAATTGTTGTAAAAGTAATTATTATAATGCAAATTTTGCATTGCTTGGTTTGCTTTTGGATACAGAGTAAGTAATGTGTAGATTGGACTTATGCTATATTTGTATCTTTTTTGTTGCATAATGTGTGTGTGCCTGTGTCGTTCTGTGTGACTACTGCTTAGGTTTAGACAATGTTGCTGTTGTTTTTTTTTGTTTATTAACGAGACAAAATATGTCGATTATACCCTGATTATTGTGTCTAATTTTGACTTCGTGCTGGCAATGCCACAATGGCTTGGAGCACTGCAGCTTTTGTTTAGAACTTCAGGTATTAGTATAGTAGTAACGACAGACGTTCAAATGTCAGATTAAGCTCCTAGTATGAAGTTGTGAACACATTTTTTCTAGTGATAATCATAAGTAAGGCCCAGCTTGATTCACGATTACATGGAAACGACACTTTCCGTGTAATTGGCATGTTTCCGTGTAGGCCTAATTAAAAATGTTCATGAAATTGCATGTAATGCAAGTATTTTTTTGGTATTTTAAAAAATTTTTAGTCATCTCCGGATTTTTAGTGCACAATTTTTGGTTATTCGCGCAAAACATTTGCATACAACAATTTCAGATCAATTTGACCTTTGTGTAGTTTCTGTGTAATTTCTTGATTCCCCTTTAAAATGCTCATGTAATTTGCATTTTTCTGCGTGAATTATGTTCGGCCCTAATCATAAGCCGATATTGTGTGGCACTATATTGTCATGCTTCATCTGTTGAACTAAAAACAATGCGCTTTACCATTGAAGTAGCTTCAAAGTTTATTTTCGTGGCAACTGATCCTACACCACGTTTTGATTTCTTATTAAGTTGGGCTACATGATCGCAAGACTAAAACCAAAAGTCTGGACCATATTGATAATGTACTATAAGCAGAATCTTTCACCTGCTTAGCCAGATTATGTCACCTAACTTGCAATGAGAAAGTCGTGTACACTAGAGATTGCAATTCCGGTATCCCGGCCGTTTTCGCCAATCCCGAATCCCGGGATTGGCGGAATCCCAGTCCCGGGATTTCGGGATTACAAAAATGCGTTAAAATTGTGCTTTTTTCGCATGTAAAATGATAGAAATGAGGATTTTTTGCCGTCTGGTGAATAAAATATTTTATAAGCGCTTGAGTACTACGTGCTGTCGCCGGAAATTTGTATTTTGACGGTCACTGTCACTCAACAGTTCGGTTATACCTTTTGTAGGGCCCTGTACATAAAATATGTCAATTGGGGATACCAAAATAATGACCAATATGTAAGCCTAATCCCGAAATGGGATCCCAGGATTACAAATTTCTCAATCCCGGATCTCGGGATTGAGAATCCAATCCCGGGATTGCAATCACTAGTGTACACACAATATCAGCTACAGACTGGCGGTCTTCTGCTATCAAAAGATCCAGAAAAGACAAAAAAGTGAAGCAAAAAGCCTTGTCATTTAGGCCAGAAGTTGGTAATGTCTGCCTTGCAATCTTAAGACGGACTGCATTAAATTATGCGCCGCCCGTTAATGCACACTAGAGCAAAGTAGCCTAGAATTTGTTCGGACTTAATATGGGTCGGCAGTGTTATCAACGGAATATCATTCGGCCACGGAGCAACAAGAGAGCCATTCGTTGAAGTTCGTGAAGAAAAGAGATCTTGCAACTGACTTGCGACTGCATTTCTTGTGCAAACAAGTGATAGCGACAGAAATAAATCACTAAACGTTTTCAAAAGTAACTTGGACAGACAGTCATGAGGATGCTACTTGACCTACTGAAACTAATCTATTTTTCTTGTTAGCCTCGTCCGATGAATTATCTGATTGAATAGTTGACTAGTTCGACTTCTGCATCCACGATTATCTCTTAATCATGTTTGCAACGAGTCAATGATCAGTCGTTACGTTACGTAATGTCAGTTCGCTACTTACTTTTTGTTTACATCATTTTTGTTTTGTTTGTTTACGCCGCGTCGTTCGAAAGTTTAAGTTGTTTTTCTCTCTTTTTATTAAAGTTTGCTGTTGAATTTAATCAGATTTTGTAACGTATCACAGTGGGCGAGTTCAATTTTTGATTTAGGCTTTCGCTGAGACTTTCGGTGAGCCTAAACTTCGGTCGGTCTAAGTACCTAAGTACCTATCTACTGAGACCAAAGTTGAGCGGAACTAACCTGGCTAAAGTCGGTTCGATTTGCATTTAATAGATAGCTTTAGCCCGTAGGGCTAAACTTTCGCTGAGCCTGAATCCACTTCAACTTTTGACTATAACTGAGCGAAAACATGGCGACTATTTACAGTCCTATACGTACAGACAGTTTAGTAAATTAAAGCAGCTTGGTACCAAAAATAAACGCCGTAATGGCTACATAATGACGTAAGACGTTACGTAATTACGTCATTTGCGTGCGCGGCGCAATTAAATAAGCAAGTCAAGCGTAACTGGTTGATTTATTTCCTGTTCGGTTTACCGGTTTTCTGCCATTTTTAATCGTTTTGATCTAAGTCAGTGAACTTAGACCCAAGTTTAGTTTAACTTTGGTCTAAGTACCGACTTTAGCGTTCAGCTTTAGCTTTGGTTCAGCGAAAAGGCTCAGTGAAAGTCACCGCAATAGATTTAGCCTTCCGATATATCGCGATATTTTACACCAGAGGTTTATATTTTTATTACTGTATTACCAAAATAACAAGAATAAATGGAGAAAACGACAAACTATGCAAAACAAACTAACTATAGTGTCGTAATTTAACGGTAACAGGAACTTTCGTTCCCACGTACTTTCGCTCCCGGGAGCGAAAGTTCCACCTATGGAACTTTCGCTCTCTGGTACTTTGCTCCCTGAAACTTTCGTTCCTTGGAACTTTCATTCCCCGAAGCAAAAGTGACATGGAGCTTTCGCACCCTGGAACTTTCGTTCCTCTTATTTTTTTGGTTATTTACTTATGATGTCGTTACAGTGGCGGCGTCGGCTGATAATTTTCCACTGTCCACCACCACGCTGTGCGTCTTACAACTGCAATGTTTCCCTCGCCTACTGTTTGATCCTTAACGGGCCAGCTTCTGGTTATGGGTTGCCAAGTATCAAAGGAATAATTAATCGCGCGTAGACTTTGTCGAGGTGGACGGCACCGTTAATGACTGGCGCCACATCGTCATGGCCACTGGTCACCAGCTAGATATTCTGAGCTAGGCCAGACGATGGTACTTGGACGCCACGTTCTGGGTTGTGAGAAAACCGTTTGCACAGCTCTTCAGCATCCACGCATACTTGACAAATGACGGTGCGTGTTATTGTATTTAAATAAATTACAGGTCATATTCTATTCCATAATTAAGGGGAGTTGGCCTATTTACAATGATTCATTACATAATAAACCAAGAAAGAAATAATAGGCCTTACGTGGAAATACCACTAGCTGATCATGTAAATAAAAGTAATTCTTGTTTGGGGGCAAAAGTTTCAGGGAACGAAAGTTCCAGGGAGCAAAAGTTTCATGTCACTTTTGCTCCGGGGAACAAAAGTTCCAAGGAACGAAAGTTCCAGGGAGAGAAAGTTCCAGGGAGCGAAAGTACCAGAGAGCAAAAGTTCCTGGGAACGTTCGCTCCCGGGAGCGAAAGTACGTGGGAACGAAAGTTCCGTAATTCTAATTTAATGACACTTACGACACTCTATAGTTAATTTTTAAGTTCACTGACACATTTAGTATCTACGTAAAGCAAACTGCTTTGCTGAACGTTCACGTCTTGTTTTTGTGCTTTTATAAGATTTACATACTTATCATTTCAAAAATATCGATATCGATATTGCGATATTTTAAAAATATCATATCAATATCGTATCTACAGGGTGGTCCAAAGAAACAGCACAAAGTTTATGGCACCATAACTTTGCAACCGTACATCACAGAGTCATGCGGTTTTCAGCAAAATGTTCTGAAAGAAATTCTTTACATGACTAAAGTCAGTGTTTAAATACAGCAATTAAATATTCTTTGTT
>Ga0056128_1003974_pt1 | contig 18404 bp, 16 predicted proteins | sample WorMetLIZISLAND2_FD_71113 | JGI IMG/M metagenome (GOLD analysis project Ga0056128, IMG submission 71113) | Marine gutless worms symbiont microbial communities from Max Planck institute for Marine Microbiology, Germany - Olavius geniculatus... ... | reverse complement strand
TGGCACGAAATTTTGTCACGATAAACTAGAGACCTTGGGGCAGTCCACGGTGAAGATTTCGTGATCCTAGCTTGCACCGTTTTGATACAGCTCACGAGTGTGACGGACGGATGGACGGACGGACGGACGGACGGACGGACGGACAGACAGACAGACAGACGGACGGACGCCCAGACGATGGCAAAGACGCGCGAAGCATTCTGCTTTCGCGCGTAATAAAATGATAATCTTATTATATGAAATTCCACAGTATACGAGTACACTAAAAATAATAAGAACAACATTTTAACACAAAGTAACATCACTAATGTGTGATACTGACACATATAATAGAAGAAAAAGTAAGATCTTAACAAGATCTATTGTTTACAAAAAAAAACATACAATGTGTGATCGGGTCTTGTGCGGCAGACAACGCTGAAGACAATCGATATAAAGAGATCGGCGGTTTGCAAGATCGCTTGTGTATGACTCTATCACATAGAGAAACATGTTGTGATCGTCTGTTGACCATCCACCAGTGGGAAAACTGAACACCAGCAAAATGTTCCAAGCAATTCAACATTCATAGTGCAACAAACTACCCCCGACCACTAAAACAGCCTAGGCCCATCCATATACAACTGAGCACTGGCCCCCATATACAGTCGATCCAATTAGCACTAAAAACAGATTTCAACCGTGCAATTACTGCAATGGTCACAAGTTTCAAAAACAATGCAAAATTTATACAGTGTACTTTCTAATTAATTTGACAATACTTTTAGCAACAAACACAGTTTACAGCCTATATCTTAAGTCATCCGTTTACCACACTGTCATGACAGCATACTGAGTAGTTAGCAGATTAGCGAAAAAAGGCAATACTTCCACATTGCGCCTCTCCAAGTTCTATGCACCAACGCATCTTCCTTATTTTCACCATCAAAGGCCCAAACAAATTCGCAGTCACACTTAGTTTGTCCAACTCACAGCTATCAAGGTGATGTGTTAAATGCACTGCCATGCTGCATTATGCAGATTTCCCCCCCTTTCCATTTGAGGCAAATGGATACAAAACGTTCACTTCTTTTACAACATGCCACTCTCATTTTTAATGTAGCAAGTACTAAATGAGGTCAAAGCAAGGTCAAGGTAAACCAATTTATAGGTTAGTATACTGATTGCAAATAATTCTGTTGGATTACATGACTTAAGGTTTTCACAGCTTATGCTGCTGTATGACATGCAATTGAAACGTGCAGGTGGCATATTATCCACAGTAATAATCTATACCTTAACACGCTGCTGTGGTTGTCTTCAAGTTGATTCAGTCTTTCGACGTATTTTCCGTCGAGAAGAATAAACTGCTGCAAGACAGAAGCCTTCAGTTCCAGGTCAGGGCACTCCAAGTTGAACGCTTCTTCTGGTATACCAGACTGGACAGATTTGTTCCCCACGCTGACAGTTGGATCAATCAAACCACCTAACAAGTTGTGTCAAGTTAAGTAGCCTTTAATACAAACTCATGAAAGACAGTCACACAAGCCTGCAATGTTAGTTAAAACAGTTTGCAACATGCATTTATTTGGGAATGGAAAAATAAAATACAGTGTTAAACAGTGCAATAATATGCAATATATACAATAATAAACTCACATTCAACCTTACAAAACCAAAGTGATTCTTTCTGAGTTATGTTGACAGCAGTGGTATATGGAAAAGCATCTTCACAATCAACATGAAAAATAACAACTGCAAAGTTCTGTTTTTAAAAAATAACCACCACATAAATAAATTACAGTAATATATATTAAAAATACATGATAAAACGCTGCTAAAGTCCATGATAAAACTGTACTGAAATCAAATCAGTAACTAAGTTCTTAGTTTTGGACAACACAATATGATAGTTGAAACTAGCAGCAATCTTCTCACGAAGATAAACTTTTAAACAAGTCATATTATGCAAGTCTTATGTTCTTCCTCTTACCATTCAACATTAAGTCATTAAAGAGTAAACACATACATCTAAATTTTAAAAATAAACACAGCAGATAACACGATTTATTAACTGATCTGAAGCTCAGTCTCCAGTTGCTGTTGGACAGTCTCCAGCTGGTCCACAACTTCACTCTGCTGTTGCTTTACTGATTCTATTGTCTCCAACACTATCTCAGGTTCGTCAAGTTCAACCGATGCACTCAAGCCTTCACCAGACTGTTGTGCCTGCATCCAGGCTTGTAGGTCAGACCTGGCCCAAGAACAACAACATTTATTTCCCAAGCAAAACTGCATCTCACTATTCACAGTAACTGGTAATAAAGCAGGTACAAGATGACAGAAATAAACTACACAGTGTTTCATTGAAAAAACAACCCCTTTTTTCTTTCATAATTCACTCAAATGATGACCTATTTTCATGAAATTTCAACCAGTTGTAGCTGAAGAAATATTAATTAAAAGTATTTCAACAAAATATGGCAGTTGATTAAATATTCTTTGCTAGTAGTGACGTAATGCTGACGTCATAATGTGTCACGGGTACAAGCTTGCAAGCCTCAACTGGTGCTGTCATTTGCTGCCCTGCTTCGATGGTAAAACCTAGTTCACTGATGACAAATTCTTGAAGTTCTACAGTTACAGCCACAAAAAAATGTGCAAAGAAATCGCATTTACAAGTCTGTGAGGATAGTTGTACTTTCACATGTTGAAGCAAGACAGTGTACTAGCACACTGCACTTGCAAGAAAGTTGAGTTATTGGATCGTGAGACGCCTGATTTCATGTCCCCATGTTGCTTAGTGCTCACATGATGAACATTTTTCATCAGCAAACCAGATTAAGTTCATGTGTAGGATGAAATCTTGATAAAATTAGGACATAAGGTTGCAAAGAAAAAGAAGTGAAAAAAAATGGAAAAAAATAAATGCAATAGACAAAAAGAGTGAGAAATTGTCATGCACTTTAGCTGCACAGCTGATAACAAGCAATATTACATTATTTGAATTAACCCTGTTACAAGATAATGCAATAAAACAATAAAACACTATTTGTTAGTAATTTACATAACACAGTTTAGTCCATACTGCAAACATGTATTGTGACATGTACCACAAGCAACCTTAAGCAAACTGCTAATTTGCTGTGTGCTCGAGTGAAATCAGCCTCCTACTCTCAAATAGCTAGGAAATGGATGCCAATATTACCTCATGTCTTACAGACATGACTAAAAACGTCTCATTGCGCTGACTACTATTACATGACTTCACTGTTTAAGCTTATTATTACGTGTCCTTGTAGTCTTAGGACTTAACGCCACACTAAAGTTGATTCGTCTTTTATCATCATCATCATCATCATCATCATCATCATCATCATCATGTCACTCCTGAGATTTACAAGCACTTCTGAACACGAGTATGACTCATGCAAGCAGTGCTTTATCAAGTACCAGACATTTACCTTTAGTGCTATTGTAAAATATTGGAATTCTGGGCAGTAATATGGACAACTACCTCAGAGACCAAACAGCATCTGCCGTGTTTTCTTTGAACATGGAAAAATCATCAACAAGCATTGATTCAAAAGAGATAAATTCCTGAGAGATTTGTTTCAATTGATTGTCATCACTGCTGGCCATGTGTAGCAGCACTGCGCTGAGTTCTGTCTGAAGTTGTTGTCTCAACGCAGCAAGCCGTGAGAGCTCGTGCTGCCACACGATACAGTGCTGCTTCCCGAAACTCTCTTCTTTCTGCTGATGAGACGCAGCCTTTATACACTTGAGCTTCATCAGTGCTGCCCGACCTGCCAACTTGTGCTCCGAGATCTCTGACTTCAGTTTTTCATAGTCCATTGGTCGGTAGTTGACACATCTGACACCCTCGCGAGCACGACACACTGTCCTCTCTGCATGACAAACAGACAGACAAACACAAGTTACATGCAATAACATGAATACCTACTGCTTTCTATGCAAAATGAAAAAAAAAGTTCACTAACATCTACAAAAGCCCTTTGCATGTTTATACATTTATGCAACATTATATTACTTTCACTGGCCTCACAAATTACTCTAACGGCCTCACAAATTACTGTCAAGCACCTAATTGCAAATAATTCTTAACAACAATATTTAAAAGTAAAATACACCATTAAAAGCATTTTATTTTTTGTGGATAGTTTTCGTGTGCAAAAATAGTAAAGAAAAGTTTTCGCTATGAGGGTAATGTCATTTGTATCCAAAAGATGCTTCAACTATTCACACACATACGATACACAACTGATCGACTAAATGCAACAAACTGCTTAAAAATTGATGAAGTATATCATTTTTACCAGACTATTTTTGCAAATAAATTATTATTAATGATCAAAAACTATATAAAAAGCTGCCAAACAATTTTTTATAGAAAAATACCATATTACTTATGCTATAGGCTCAATGTCACTACAGCATGATGCAAGAAATTCAATACTGGTATGTAATAATGGCAATTAAAAACTAACTCTTTCAGACCAGTTAAAAATACCTGTGTCAGCAATACGATGAGATGTTACAAAGCTGTAAAAATTTCTCCCACTCATGTCACAGATATTATTTCACTCCATACTCCGACGAGACATTTCACTCGGCTGGACTAACACAGCTTTGTAGTGCACTACAGTAAACTGTATAATTATATTGAAAGAAATCTTGAGTACTGTGCCTAAGTCTATGATCTGTATTTTAAAAAACGCTGCATGTTTACAAAAATGCCAAAAAAACACCAACAAAATTAATGAAAAAAAATAAACGCCTAAAGTATGAAAGTAGATTATGAGCACTGCAGCTATTCTTGTTAAAACAGAGAACATTGCAAAAGCATGTTAATTAAAATGTACAAAATATTACAACAAGTAGTGAACATCATAGCAAAACAGTTCTTCTAATTATCATAATCACTCGAGGCTCTTCAAACCAGTTGCATCAAGATATGTATAAAACATTTTTTCAATGTCAGTCGTGGATGATGCATGAAGCAGTTTTGCAGTTTCAGACTGCTTCAGCCTCAACTGAAGGTTCATTCAAAGCCCGACTTGACCTGTTTATTCCACTAAACACAGAAAATATGAGCATTGAAAGCCAAAGCTTATCTACAGCTCATCGAATTATGGATCTTTCGTTCCAACATACTTTCGCTCCAGGGAACAAAAATTCCATAGGTGAAACTTTTGCTCCTTGGAACTTTTGCTCCCAAGAACTTTCGTTCCCGGGAGCGAATGTGACATGGATGGAACTTTCATTCACAGGAACTTTCGCTCCCTGGTACTTTTGCTCTCTGGAACTTTCATTCCTTGGAAGTTTCGTTCCCCGGAGCAAAAGTCATGTGAAACTTTCACTCCCTGGAACTTTTGTTCCCTGGAACTTTTGCCCCCAAACAAGAATTACTTTTATTTACATGATCAGCTAGTGGTATTTCCGTGTAAGGCCTATTATTTCTTTCTTGGTTTATTATGTAATGAATCATTGTAAATAAAATTAAGCCAACTCCCCTTAATTATGGAATAGAATATGACCTGTAATTTATTTAAATACAATAACACTCATCGTCATTTGTCAAGAACGCGTGGATGCTAAAGAGCAGCGCGAACGGTTTTCTCACAACCCAGAACGTGGCGTCCAAGTACCATCGTCTGGCCTGGCTTAGAAGATCTAGCTCGTGATCAGAGGCTATGATGATGTGGCGCCAGTCATTAATGATGATGTCCACCTTGACAAAGTCTTCGCGCGGTTAATTATTCCTTTGATACTTGGCAACCCATAACTAGAAGCTGGCCCGTTAAGGACCAAACAATAGGCAAGGGAAACATTGCAGTTGTAAGATGCACAGCATGGTGGTGGACCATGGAGAATTATCAGCCGGCGCTGCGTGCCGGCCTTCTTTGATTCCTGCTGTTTCGATCCTTGCTCACTGCAGGATTGCCGTGTGGCTGTGGTGAAAGCAAACGTGAAGGGAAATACGTAACAAAGTCTGTATGTCTAATGGTTGGCATGCATTGTAGCCTAATAATGATAACTTGAACAGTAAATCAATCTCTCAGTACATCGTTTATTATGCAAATAGCAGCAAAAACATAGGTATAAAATACACACGACATCACAATTACTTTTACCACTATAACGACATCATAAGTAAATAACCAAAAAATAAGGGGAGCAAAAGTTCCAGGGAACGAAAGTTCCAGGGAGCGAAAGTTCCAGGGAGCGAAAGTTCCATGTCACTTTTGCTCCGGGGAACGAAAGTTCCAAGGAATGAAAGTTCCAGAGAGCAAAAGTACCAGGGAGCAAACGTTCCTGGGAGCAAAAGTTCCATAGGTGAAACTTTCGCTCCCGGGAGCGAAAGTACATTGGAACGAAAGTTCCTGTTACCCAAGGTAATGTGGTTTCGCTCCCCAACATGAATTATGATTATTTAATTGATAAACTAATAGTATTAAAGCATTATAGCTTGTTTGTATCTTTGTACAGCTTCATTGTTGTAAAAGATGGCAGAATGTAGCAAATTATTTTATTAATTAATTTATCTTAAATTTATTAAGTTCCCCAAATTCTTCCTCAAATTATATCTGTTTATATATTCTTTCTTAAATTATATTTTTCGTCAAGTTCTTACCATTTTTTAAATTCTAATCTTTTCCCTAAACCTTAAACCCATTTTTAGTCTTTCGGAAAACTTTTGTAAGCTGTACCTCATTCTCTAGCGACAGCTGGGCTTTCTTGTTTTGGCCATTGAGCATTCACACCGCATGCTGGCGTCCTTTGATTTCACCTGCTTTTATTAAGTGTGTAGACCCATAATGTTAACTCTTAAGTGAAGAGCGAAAGTTCCACCTCATTTTCGCTCAGGGGAGCAAAAGTTCCAAGAAACGAAAGTTCCTGGAAATAAGAGTTCCAGAGAACGAAAGTACCAGAGAGCCATGAATGGAACTTTCGCTCTCAAAAACGAAAGTACGTGGGAACGAAAGTTCCAGTTACCCAGCTCATCAACACGGAACTTATCTGAACCAAACTCACAATAATACGCGTACCATCATTACAACAACAAAGTCAATGTAATAGTCGCTATGAACAATAAATTGTATTAGGTTTCAAATAAAATGCAAACCTAAGACGTCAGATGCATCAACAGCACAGTGGGCGACTTCACTTTTTGACTTAGACTTTCACTGAGCCTTTTCGATGAGCCAAAGCTGAAGCTGAAGCTAAAGTCTGAACTTAGACAAAAGTTCAACTAAACGATTAAAAATGGCGGAAAACCGGTAAACCTAACAGAAAATAAATCAACCAGTTACGCTTGGACTTGCTTATTAATTGCGTCTCGCACGCAAATGACGTAATTACGTAACGTCTTACGTCATTGTGTAGCCATTACGGCGTTTATTTTTAATACCAGACTGTTATAATTTACTAAACTATCCGTACGTATAGGACTGTAAATAGTCGCCATGTTTTCGCTCAGCGAAATCACTTGATTTTTTGACTTAAGTAGGTACTTAGACCGAAGTTTAGGCTCTTCTTCTTCTTCTTTTCCAATAATGCACATATCCTCTTGCGAGTAATGTCGTGCATACTCAGCAAAAGTCTAAGTCAAAAAAATGAAGTCGCGCAGTATACTGCTCGTAAAAACCTTTTATGCAACAAATTTTATCACACAACAATAACATTGTTTTCATTAACAACCAAAATGTAAACAACATAGAATATGTACACCTTAAAATTGACATCTAATAAATAAGTAAATTGCGTACACATACGTTATGTTATAAATGGGGTGGGGTTTTGACTTATGACGACCAATCATTTTTGTTTGGTCGACCAATCAAGTCATTAGTGTGATTTAAATGCTTTGTGAATTTTGTTGTGGTTTTTGGTGTGTTCTAAAATCGTGATAATTTAACTTTTTTGTTCTCGCTTCATCATTTTGTTCTACCATTTCTTTACTTGGGTGATGATGCATATTACTATACATATTACCATCTCTTAACGCTGTTCCTAATTCATATCACTGACCTTAATCTGAACCCTCTCTCCAACCCTGAACACACTGGTAAACAGCGGATGTGCGCGTGTTAAGTCCGGGCTATTTTTAGCATCGGGGTTAATGTTAGGGTTAGGGTTAGGAGATGGTTAAATTAATAACAGCTTAATTACAGTCTAAGTCAAGTCTGGTAGTCTACTGGCTAGGGTGTCGGACCCAATGACCGCGAGGCCACTGCACTCTCAAGTAACAACCTTGGGCAAGTTGTTCACACGCCACAGCCCGTCGGTGCTGTGCCCCAGTTTGGGGGCCCTGCCGACTAAATATCCAAATCCAAATTACTCATTTCGACATTCGCAATCCGCTTTTTACCCATGTCCAACTCTGATGCAACATCCATAGATCATACATAACCTATCTGCTGTTTACCATTGTTCTGTATCATTTCCATTGGAAATCGACCGGTTGCCTTTTACACATACGCTGTACACGATCTATCAGTACATTGGGCCAAATGCCTAGGGACCAACTTAATTCACGATTTCACGGCTGTGACATTTTCCATGAAATTGACCTCATCATCATCATCATCAAGACGCGAAGCGTTCAGCTGTAGCATTCCGCCGTTGCGATTTGTCGCCAAAACGAGCGGTCTTCTGCCAGCTGCAGAGCATCGGTCACTGATATTCCCATGTCCCGGCAGATCTGGTGGATTCAAGTGATAGGAGGTCGGCCACGAGCGCGTTTCCAATCATTGGAAATTGACCTCCTTCCGTGAAAAACGCTGATTTTTGTGAAATCCGTGATTTTTCGTGAATTTTAGCGCTTTTAGTTCAATTTCTGACAATTCCAGAGTTTTATCAGCAGCTTTTGTATGGATATTGCTGTTTGCCATGTGTCGCACTTCAGCACTAAGTAGTTGACGTTGACTGTCTTGAGTCTTGACTCAGTGTAGTAAATATTCGTTGTTCTGAAATTTCTTCGTTTGCAACAGCGCAGCACCTCGAAATAACATCTGTGGGGCCCGTAAATTTCATGTGAATTTGCAAAACTCTTTCCGTGAATTTTCCGTGAAATTTGACACATTTTAAAAATTTTGCCGTGAAATCATGCATTTTTTCCTGTGAATTCGGTTGGTCCCTACAAATGCCAGAGAGGGTGGATGGGTATGCGATATAACTAATTACCACAACAGGCCACTATCTCATCACAGTTTGGCCACAGCTCACTATAACGGACAATAACGATGGAGATGACGACGTAAAAGTCGATCAAACAGAAGTGTCGTTTCTGTTAGCCGAAAGCTCAAGACAGATAGAAATGGTCCAACAAAGAGCAGCAAAGTACACCCTTGGCCGTTATAGGCGAACGTCAAGTGTTGGATCAATGTTATCTGAACTGGGCTGGAGAACTTTAGCTGAGAGACGACACCAAACAAGACTGATCATGTTTTACAAAATACATTATCATTCATCAGCTAGTAGCACTGTAGGAGTACCCATGCCATTACAAGTTCTGAAGAAATATAGTCGACCCACAAGTACAGAGAACTTGCTTGCCTACCATTTTCAACCAGCTACTGCCATCTGAAGTCATTTGTCTCATGGACATCAAGATCCTGGAACATAGTGACCAGAATCCATAGTTCAATTGGAATCTGTTAAAGCATTCTAAAGGGCCAACAACTAGCCATTGTGCCGGGTACTCTGCTGCAACACAGCACTGAAGTTGGTGTCATGACCCATCCCTGAGTAGCCCGGAGTTGTCATAGCTCTTTTTAACATGCCAAAGCACACTTTTATCATACGTCTGCGCCAGTCAATCATGTGTCTATCATACCGTGCCGGAGCCTTCAACGTACTGAAGTTGGCACGTATCCCAAAGAAGAAGAAGAAAAGAAGGATTTCTCCATCCATTTTTGCTGTCATCTTTGCTGGCCTTTCATTTTCCATCACGTATCCGTATTCACCATCATCGGCATTTTCAGCCATTTGTCTTTGCTGTCCAATCATCGATCTTGGTTGTTGACATGTCCGTCTTTCTGTTTGTTCTATTTGTCATCTTCATCGCTTTCTATTCATTCTTTACGTTGTCTTCTTCGTTGTTATGGTCCATTTTGGTTAGCTTACGGTGTCAGTGGTGAATAGAGAAAACTAGGCTAAGATGCACAGCCATGCCATGACTTATGTGGTGGTCAGCCGACAGTTGTGGTTAGTTGTAGACCCGTGGTCCATTGTGGTTCATTTGTCGCCTGGTTGTCGTCTGTTGTGCATCTGAAACTCTGTCATGTCTGTTGCCTGTTCTCTGACCGTCATCTCTGACCGTCATCTACTGTGCTATGACAGTACTTCAAGGGGTTGGCAAAATTTGATAACGTTGGATATGGTGTTGGAAAGTTTCTATATGCTGTCAATATGTCAATAGTAACTGTGTTGCTGTCTCAGTGATTTTGTGCCTGCATCCGTGCTTGCAAAAACTGTTTCTTATTTATTTACTGATAAACATAAGTAAGAAAATTTTGACAGACATGCATGCAGGCAAAAACATTGCAGTGCAGAGCATGTAGTGGCTGCATGCAGTATGGTTGGCGTAAATCCTAGCAACAGCTGGGCTTTTGTTTCCTGCTTATGTTGAAATAAGATCTGATTTTGCTATGCTTTTTTGTCTGAATTTTGGAAGTGCTTAAAGTTAGAACTGCAAGGCGATAGGATTGCTAGATAATTATTAAAAATAGAAAGATAAAAAAATAGAAAATAAAAAATAGAAATAAATAATAAAATTATTAAAAATTAAAAAAATTAAAAAATGGTGTGTGATGGCATATGTAAAGTGATTGATAATGATCGAATTGATTGTTCATGTTCCAGTGGAAATGAGTCATTTTGGATTAGAGAATGAAGTGAACAGTGTGATTAGAATGGATGCACCATTTACAAGAGGTCCTATGATGCGCTGGCAGCGAAAAATAATGGACAGTTTAAACTTGTCCAAGAGTGACTCTGCTATTAACTATTCATTAAACCAGAGTTCAGCAGGATCACAAAAGACGCCTATGAAGACAATCAATGATTCAGCTCTTGGTGAGAATAGCTGTCGAAATCTAAATGTTTCTTCGAAGACGCCTGGAAAAACTCCACTCAGGACCTTGAAAACACCGAGTGAGCTGAAATAATTTTACATTGATTTTGTTGGTTGTGTCAAAAATAATAGCTATATTGAACCCAAATTAGGCTGAGCTGCATTTGTACACAATGTGTCCATTGATGCATGTTGTCTGTACTTTTTTTACTATAGCACTGGGCATCTAGTAGCTTAATATGTTTTAATATGTTTTTACAGAACTTGTAGCTTTACTTAGTTTTTAATGTACAGGGTGGTCCAAAAATGGCACAAAGTTTATGGCACCATAATTTTGCAACCATGCATCACAGAGTCATGGGGTTTTCAGCCAAATGTTCTGAAAGAAATTCTTCACATGACTAAAGATAGTGTTTGAATAAAAAAAATTTTGTTTGTGCTGCTGGCAAGTAAGCTATTCAAAAACAGTATTATCTTTGACACCGCAGTCTATAAAAATGTGCCACTTTTATTTTTTGAATAGCTCTGTGAAACATTGGTTGATTTTAATAATTTTTGGCATGCGACATTAAGAGGAAACTTGATGCAAATGTCTTTAGTTTACTAGTTTTGGCCACCTCACCTTAATGTTATTACTACACTACTTTGTGAAATGCAGAAGTCATAGTTTGGCCATTGACAACAATGAATTCATACTGGGTAGTGCATGCATTGGCTCAGAAAACGAAAAATATTTAGGCTGCTGTATTCAAACAATGACTTTAATCATGTAAAGAATTTCTTTCAGAACATTTTGCTGGAAACTGCACGACTCTGATGTACGGTTGCAAAATTATGGTGTCGTAAACTTTGTGCCATTTTTTGAACCACCCTGTATTATGTGATAGCCATTAATTCACTATAAAACTCATTAAACTTATTTATTTTATGCCAGTGTATTTTATTTAACTCCCCTTAATGAAAACTCTGCTGCAAAACAGCCATTTTCAAACAAAAATGTTGCAACAAAATGTGTTGCATGGTCAGGTGATATGTATCGATCCTACCTATTTGCTTGGTTTTGCTAGGTGTACTGTAGTTGTTTTTGAAGCTCAGCTATTTCACCTTGGTCACTTATTTTTTATCAGTTGTCTTTTTGCATTTACATTACATTAAATTTAGAGTGAAAAGTGAAAAAAAATTTACTTGGTCATTTTGCAGCACTTAATTTACACTGTCACTCTGTTTTTTTGTAATAAATGTACATGTTACAGTGGATTAGTGTAGAATATACTGCTGTTTATTTTAGGTAGTGCCAGTAGAACTGGTAGTGGCGACCGTTTCATTCGTAGTGCCAGTAAAAGTGGTAGTGGCGACCGTTTCATTCCAAACCGCAGTGCATCACAGATAGAACTGGGCCAGTTTCTGGTGAGCAATGCCGGTCGAACAAGTGACGAATCGTTGCTGAGTCCATCCAAACTGCAGATGCAACGGGCAATGAGTGAAAACCTGCATGGAGACCTCACAAACGCCAAGATCATGGCTTATCACCAGAAGCCGCCAACATTGCCCGAAGGTCAATTACAGTTTGGTCTGATATTAGACTTGTGGTTCCAAGTCTCTGTGGCTTATTTTGCAGCCATACTGATAGGCCATGCTGATGGGTCTTGCTTTGTTGAGCTACAAGGCAACAAAAGGGTGTACATATTTCCTGGGCAGGGGTTACAGGTATACCAATTATTGCTTAAAAGGGCAAAGGTCAGACGGATGGACAGCTGCATGATAAGTTGTCACTGGGTTGACAGAAATTTGCATTCTGTGTCTGAGAGTTTTTTTGTTGTGTTTGCAAACTGGAAAGCCAGTGATGGCGGTGACCTGCGATTGGTTTGTTTTTACATTGAGCACATGTTCTGCCTGTTTTTTTGCTGTTTATAGGTTCACAGAATTCAAGCTTGAAGGTGCTATACAGCAACAGTAAGCAACAAGCGTCAGCAAGCAAGTCGATTCGGCACATCCCACAGTCACCGGAACGGATTCTTGATGCCCCAGATATTATTGATGATTACTGTGCGTACACATACTACGATGTTGTCATTTTTGTCATGTACTTTGTTAATATCTATATAACGTGGGCTAACCGTGTATGTAAAGCATTTATTATGCATTTTACTTTTTTTGCTGTGAAAATACTGTTAAGTTGATTAGATACTGATATTTGATAAACTCTGCATTTTAACGTGTTTTTTTGCTGATTTTTTCTCACAGATATAAAATGTTGGCAAAAACATATGGATGATGGATGTGTGAACTATTTTATTTGGATGTGCTTTTTAAATTTTGTGGATGCCTGATAATTAATAAATTTTGTTACATACTTCAAAAAATTTTTTTATTTAAACTATGCCACTTTTTTCAAAAGCCGTTAGCTTTTAATTTTAAAATATTAATTATCCGTGTGCAATTGTGCATGAGCTCTGAGCTAACTACAGTTTGTCTTGTTAAGTGTTATGTGTGTGCTGTGCATAGTACTCTGTGTATTGCAATAGACTAATAGATTAGATATGTATTAGACATATATTTGACTTTTTTAGTCCATTGTTGCAGTGTAAGGTTTTGTATTTATATAAGTGTCTTTGAATTTTGTAATAGGCAGTATTATTCTAACTGACATGATATCAGTTTTGACAGTTTTCTAGAATATGTTGAGATTATACTATACTCCAAGTACAAATATATTTTATTGGTTTGTGCCTCAGATCTAAATCTGCTGGATTGGTCGTCTAGTAACCTGCTTGCCGTGTGTCTCGGGCCGCGCCTGTATCTGTGGAATGCATCTAACGGAGCGATTTCCCAGCTGCTGGAGATGGACAATGAGAACGAGTATGTGTCTTCAGTGGCATGGCTTCCTGATTCCAGCAACATCGCAGTTGGCACAAGCACCATGGAAGTCCAGGTACTGCTCACAGTCAGTCACACTGGCATTTTGTACTCATTCATTCAGAGCATTCAGCTCTGTTCCCCTACAGCTAAAGCAGTTGTAGATAGGGACCCAGTTCAGGAAGCATGCCTTTTCTGTCTGCGTTCCAAAGATCTGGAATCAGATGTCTACCCACATCAGGAACATTGATTCTGTTCTGGCTTTTTGTAAACCTTTTAAGACTCACCCTCTTTCCAACTGACATTGCAATGCAGTAGTGACCTTACTGCTGTACGTGTACATAGGACACTATGACATTTATTGTTATGATTACGATTACTAAGTCAGTTTGTTTGATGTGTCAATATGCTACTTTCTGGCTTGTTATTGATAGTGTCTGCCAGCAACCAGTTTTGTACCACTGAAGTGTGAATACAGAACAAGCATAGATAGAAGTTGATGAAGAACTGGGAGAGGGCATGGCACGTTTGGATTACTTAACTTTAGTCAAGTGTCGGGATCAGAGAAGCTTGTTTTGTACTGTCATGTGCATGGTTTAAAAAAACCCGCGTTTTTTAAAAAAAGCCCAGCCCACTGGGCTTTTTAAAAAAACCGGGTTTTTCAAAAAGACCCGAGCTTTTTAAAAATCCCAACTTAGTGGATTTGGGGGGACATTTTATTGCATTTTGAGGGGTTTAAAAATATGCCGGACCAACGGGTTTTGGAGGTTTATGAATAATATAATATATTATATTATACATATTATATATGAAGATGCACTAGGTCGGTGTAAACACCGAATCTGAGGTGCCGGCCATCATTACTGTTTTGGGTCTTCATGAATTTTTTTGAATTGTGTGTTAAATGCTGTTCACTTCAGGTATTGAATAAATATGGAAAGGAATGAGTAAGGTTCTGCAGTTGTATTTGTAAACTTCTTTTTTGCATCATATTGTGATTATGATTAATAGATCCCACTGCTAAAATATTACTAACTTAATTCTTCTTTGGGCCAGTCAAGTTTCTGTTGTGATAATAAAATAAACTTTAGCTGAGTAATTTCTCTTACATTAACAATAGCTTGGAATGTCGAAAAATTTGCAAACTTGTTAGGTTAAAAGTTTAGAAGCTTTAACCACAATAAATTGAATAAAATGTTTTATTATTGGCAAAACAAAAAGTAAAGCGGACATATTTTTGAGGTGGGTTTTTTAGGTCGGTTTACCCCAAAAAAACCCACTGGTTTTTTTGGGTATGTACCCGAGTGTCTGAACTCTGGTCATGTGTGTTGTTCTTTACTGCCAGGCAGTAAGATATTACATGATACCAGGCAGGGCTTAAATAATGCACATTATTATACATATTACATATATAATGATAGTGGACTGGCTGGAAGGTGCTCTGGTGAGCAAGTCTTGATGCTGTAGCTGTAACATTAACAGTTCTCTGCACAGGTTTGAATTATTTGGTCCAGACCGTTTAATTTTCGGCCGAGCTCATTTTGATTGAGTTCTACTTCACAGCCTTTGCCTGCACATGTTTTAGCCCAACAGTAAATATCATCATGCAGATTACTTATTGTCTTCTGTGTGTTTGTAGTTGTGGGATGTTCAGCAAGAAAAGAAAATGCGTTCCATGACTGGACATGCATCTCGTGTTGGCTCTCTGTCATGGAATTCATACATCTTATCCAGGTACACTTACAATGCATTGTAAAATATCGCTGTCTCGTTTGTTTGGTATGGCATATTGGACGTGGGTTAATCAGCATCTGTATGTAGGAGTGTTAAAATTAAGTGATTTATCATATTGCAGTGATAGGTTTGGACACTAATAGCCTGCAACTGGACATGTGGCTGAAATCAATGGCCAATGTCTTCTCTATATTTGTGGGATGAACTATGTGAACTTTGCCAAATTGATAGCACTGATAAAAATTGTCATTATTGTTTATTATTGTTGTCACTTTTGTTGTAGCATTATGCGCTACAGTTTTCAATTTTTGTTCACCCACATGTGCCAGTTTTTCTGCAGTTTAACAACATTTTGTACATAACGCTAAGTCTTATAACAAAGTTATGACAGCTGCGTTGATGCGTAATAGCTGCGTGCAAACATTACTCTCTTAAGCTGTGTCTGGTGAAATGTTGCACTGTGATATGCCAGGTCTCCTATACTGGACTTCAGGAAGTTTTGGATTGGGATTTTGTGCATGCTTGATGCCTTTTCCATTAGCAAACAAAGTTATCAAAGCAATGAAGATAGATGGTACGTTATGGAGTGGACTAGTTTGTATGTTGCATTCAGGTTTCACTGTGTGGTATGGTTGTAGTGGCTCGCGAAGCGGATACATTCACCATCATGACGTCAGAGTGGCGCAGCACCTTGTCGGCTCATTGCCAGCACACCAGCAAGAAGTCTGCGGCTTGAAGTGGTCGCCCGACGGCAAGTATCTGGCAAGTGGTGGAAATGACAATCTGCTGAACATTTGGCTAGCTGATCCGGGAACGTATTGCACGTCTAATACACCGGTGTACACATTCAGTCAACATCAAGCAGCAGTCAAGGCAAGTTATACAGCGTTCATTTCAGGCTGTTTATGTTTTGTTCTGATGATGTTGGTGTGTATTCCTATCAGTTTTCTGACAGAGTAATGAATACAACTCTGGCCTGCAAATTACAATTTTCTCCATTTTTCCTAGATTATTCTCCGATGTTATGGCACTCTGCATGTTTTAGTATTATTTTTGTTTGTTATTTTTGCATAATTTCCAAAAATTAAATTTACATATGTCTGCCTCATCATCATTATTTCTGGCAAGCACCACTAAGAGTGTGTAGCGCCGAACATAGACATCAATCTCCAGAGTGGACGGTTCTGAGCCAGGTCAACTGCGTCGTCCATATTGAGGTCACTGGATTTCAGATCGTGCTGAATGGTTTTCATCCATGTAATACGAGGACGTCCCAGTTGTTTCGTCCAGTTTCCTGCGGGGGAAGCTGTTAAGATTCTGTTTTGCATCTGTTTCATCAGGCATTCATGCAATGTGTCCGAACAGGGACAGGCGCCTTGACTGGACTATGGCTGAGAGATGGGATTGCTTAGTTAACCTTCTGATTTCATCGTTGCGCACATGCTGTTGCCAATTGATTCCTAGCAGCATTCTCAAACACCACTGATGTCTGCCTGGCAGTCTTAAAAAGTTGGCTGATTGAGCAGAAGATAAAAGTAGTCATGTTGAGATCTTGCTTCTTTCTTTATTATATTGTACTTATTGGTAGGTTAACTCACTAAAGTGAAGTAAGTAAGGTTTATTACTTCAATAGCAGCAGAATATTGGTAGATTGCACAGCATTACTGTATGGTGGTTGTGTGGCAGGCACTAGCCTGGTGTCCGTGGCAGCGTAGTCTACTGGCCAGCGGAGGAGGCACTGCGGACCGACACATTCATTTCTGGAACTGTAACACTGGAGCGTGCCTGACTAGTGTCGACACCAACTCACAGGTCCACAGTTTTTGCAGTTTTGTTCTATTATTTTATATTCTGATGAGTTGAGTTGCATTGCTTTGTTTTACATTATTACTGTCTGCAGTAGCAATAACAGTATTGTTCTTAGCATCATCCCAAAGTTTTTCTCTATCATCCTGATAACTCATAAACTGCTGTACTCAACTCGATAAAATTTTGCATCGACATGTGTCCTATCAACCTCTGGAATATTGTAGAATTTCAAGGTCATATCGGTTTTTTGGAATGTTTCTTTCATGCATCTTACTGCTTGAATGAGTTGGCTGCCATTCACAAAATGTCACATTGTTGTTCGCTAGATGGTGGTGACACAGGTATAACTTAACCTCAAATAAGGCTTGCCCATTTGGTTTGTTGTTAGTATGTTTGTGTTTTTCTAAGTAAATGCTTTTACTAGGGTTGTTAACCGGCTAACCAGTCCTGCAGGCAAAGCCGGGCTTGAAACTGTTGGTCCGGTTAACTGTTAACCACACGCAGTAATAGACAAGACACGCAACACCATGACTCTTCTCACCTATTTCTCGCTGTCGTCGCACCACGGGTGTCATCAGCTGTAATCAAAGCTGATGTCTCCTGTGGCACTGTATGCCCCGGGTTAGGGGGAGGGTGAGGCTTGGCATGCTTGAATGAGGTTGAGTTGCTGATTAGTGCCAGACAGCAGCGCTGGTGATGCAGCGGGTGAGACGGTATGACCCGTTACTTAATTAGGTATCTATTGCAACCAACAACAGGGATCAACACGGATAGGGGCACTGGGCAGGTGCTGCGGCGGTATCACAGTCACTACGCTACTTGTTTGTAGGCCTAATCCAGGGTGGAGGCTGTTCACTGTCATCCACTGACTGACTGACCCTGTTGTGTTTCTGCACATGTTGTTTGTTCTCCCTCCCTGTCTCTTTGT
>Ga0056128_1003972_pt1 | contig 18404 bp, 10 predicted proteins | sample WorMetLIZISLAND2_FD_71113 | JGI IMG/M metagenome (GOLD analysis project Ga0056128, IMG submission 71113) | Marine gutless worms symbiont microbial communities from Max Planck institute for Marine Microbiology, Germany - Olavius geniculatus... ... | reverse complement strand
GTCGTTTTGAAAATGTTGAATTTAAATTTTGTAACCCCCAATTTTAACCCCCAGGTTTTGCGCGAAACCGCGTCATATGAGCCATCGTGCGTTAACATCAGTTCAGTCGTTTTTCCTGTAGAGGACGGCAAGAAGAAAAAAGGAACGGAAAGGCACAAAAAGTCACGCAAGCGTTATATTTCATCTATTTGGGGGAAAGCCCCCGTAAACGGATTTTCACCAAATTTTGCACACACAAACATTTGTTGCAAATTTTTTTAGCAGAATCTGCCATAAAAGAATTTTGAAAGTGGGTCAAATGTGGGCAACAGTTTGTATAAAGAAAAGTTCACCGTACCCTGTTCGCGTACGATTTCGCGGACGCCTTGAAAGAATCCGCGATACTTTGGGTTGGAAGACGTCTGGTCGTGAATAAACTTGACTTTGATCGTTTCCTGCGGTGTCACTGTCAATATTGCCTCGCTGACGCCAGCGCCTTCCAGAACAGCACACAACATCAACTTTGCTACCGACACAAAATGTTTAGTCACATGGTTACAATTCGCACATTTGAATTTTAAACAAATGAATTCTGTAACAAGCTGTAGCTGCATCAAGCTATACTGCGTCAATACTTTGTGCCTTCTGCCTTCATCAAATCTCTGTAGGCTTACATGTAGTTACAGCTGCTGACTGCATTTTTCTACTTAGGCCTTTAGGCATGTTCGACCTACACTGTTGGCTTAGAATACGATACGAAGAATTATTCACACAACCAAATAAAAAATGAACATAAGGGCAAGAAAACGTTAAAATAAAAATTGCTTAAATTTTGAAACCAGTTGAGAGCGTGAATGAGGTCCTGACATGTTCAAAATAGTCATTCACAGATTTGTTACTTATTTTCACTGGACCGACTACGTCATAATGACGCCATAATGGAAACGTCACAACGGTTGCATAAACAAGTCTTTTTATCTTGAAAGAAAAAAACTGATAAAACTTTGATATTTGTTGAATATTAAGTGTTTTGTCTGAATTTAGTATTTAGTACTATGGAGGAGATCAAGACAGAAACTGATAATGATAATATCACTGAGTATCCACATGACGACAAGCCAGGTGTCAGAAAGTTTTGGTGATAAATTTTTCAGACCCAGTCTCTAAGTAGTCCGGTAGATATCCTGCAGACCCAAAAGAAATTAGAGACAAAAGGTTTAATTATGTATTCTGATACACACATCCATGGAGTTGAAAGATATACAAATGATCCCTTGCTAAAGCATGGGGAAAAGAGCTGTGCTAATTTGAAGGTGTGACATTTTCAGAATAACATCGGTCTTGGGTACAGGATATGAATTCTAGTACCTATGTTCATTTAAGGGATAAATACACAAATTTATAGCAGACAGTAATACAACACATCAACAATGTGAGAAACAAGCGTTTTATGTCCCTGATACAAAGATGAATATTATTTTTGGTGTCAAAAGGAAAGCAGTTACAAAGCGATTTCTACTATTGCGCTCAGTAGGCTAATGGGGTGTTTACACGATCCAACAAACGTCCAGCTCCATTATAACATATGGCAGCAAACGTCCAGCAATTCACATGTATTTTGAATACATTTGCTGGAAGTTTGCTGGACGTTTGCTGGATCGTGTAAACACCCTATAACAAACGCTTGTTTTAACTTTTGACTTATTTGTTAGAGCTATAATATATGATGTGAGTTGACAAGTAGAAGCTACAGGTCTTTGTACGATTACTAGTGTTTGATTGTGAACACAATACAACTGTTCTTTAATTATTGGCTTGAGTATACTGTAATATGTCTGCAAATTTATTTTCATGCTGTAAATATATAGGTGGTATCTTTGAGGTGAAAATGGAAGATGATACTGATAGTTGTGATTTCAGGGAACATCAACATGATAACAACCCAGTTATTGGTATGATTCTTTTTTTACGCACCACAGCATGTAATGCTTCACGCATCTTAACCATCGTCGAGGCGTCTGTCCGTCCTTTCCGTCCGTCCGTCTGTCCGTCACACTCTTGATTTGTATTAAAATGATGCAAGCTAAAATCACGAAATTTTTACTGTGGGCTTCCCCAAGGACTCTAAGTTTTTTGTGACAAAATTTTGTGTCTCTGGGTGAAGGGGTTCCCCTAGGACGAGGGCGTCAAAGAGGGGTACCCCCTAAAAAGACGTCATTTTACAGTTATTGGCTCGTCTAATGTAAAAACGGTTGCAGATAGGTACAAACATGCTGCTTAAGCACAGGTGACGGGCTTTTTAGATTTATCAACATCGATGACCTTGCATGACTTTAAACCCTCAAAAAGGATTTTTTGATGAATTTTTTGCGATTTCGGCCTACGACGCACATTTGAAGAATGAATTGCACCAAAATGGCTGGAGATAGACCAAGACAACCTGCGTATGAAATTCTTAGCATTAAACGCAGATTTCAGCAGTCAAAGTCGCTACTCGCTAGGAGGCCTGCACAAGCGGGAATCAAAGACGGCTCTCCCCCCCAAAAAAGTGGTTATTTTACCGCTCTTGGCTCGTTTAGTGGGAAAGCAGTTGCAGATAGACACAGACATGCTGCGTGTCATAACAAGCGCTAGTGACGAGCTTTTTAATGGCGTCAATATCGATGATCTGGAATGACCTTGAACTCCCAAAATACAAGGTTTGGTTTTTTTGCAATTTTCGACTTTGGCGCACATTTTAAGAGTGAATTGCTCCGACATGGCTGGAAAATAGTGAGTGAGTAAGTGAGTAGGGTTTAACGTCCCGCCCAACACAGCATAGGTCATTTTGGGGAGGGCATTTGCAGGCAAAATTGCATATGCACATAATAACAAAACAAAAAATTAAACCTTTACAGAAAGCTTAATCTTTATGAAACACAAAACAAAAAAAATCGACGGAAACCTAAAATTGTAAGAACTGTCGATTATAATTGTGCATATGTGTCAAAAATGGCAGTTCTGATAATCTTCCCTGTTATCCTTCAGACAGTCATCAAGATCATAATGCTGTCTATTGGAGGGCAAGGGGCAGAAAAGACCTGGACAACCTGCGAACAAGAACTGCTAAGGCTGTCGCGCGTCTCATGAGCTTTGCTCAAATTACTTTAATTGTTCTGATGCTGACGCTCTATTTTTTGCAGTCATCTGTGTGCAAACTTATGGTGCCGTAAACTTTGTGTCGTTTTTGGACCACCCTGTAAGTTAGTTGATTGAGTTTTCTTGTTGCTGGCTTGTGTTCTTTATGTATTTTATTTTAACATTTTTTACGCGCGAAAGCAGCTGTGCTTTCAGCGCGCCTTAGCCACCGCAATTCCGTTTGTCTGTCCGTCTGTCAGTCACACGGGTGGATCAGGCAAAAACGGTGCAAGCTAGGATCACTAAATCTTCACCGTCGGCTGCCCGGAAGACTCTAGTTTCAAGAACCGTAAAGCTTTTCCATAAATTCGAAGGGGGTCACCCCGAACGAGGGCCCTAAATGACAAGGGGTGGTCAAAATTTGCGATTTTCGGCCAATAACTCGCTGTATCTTAGTAACGATGCGAGATAAGGCCTAGGTTACTATTAATCACTAATAGGAAATCGTATACTGGCTTTCGATTGGCGCCAAATTCAATGACCTTGGATGACCTTGAACGCCAAAATAGGGGGTTTTTATGGGTTTTTTTTACCATTTTGGCCTGTGAGAGTCTATATCATTCCCAAGGTGGCGCCACGCCGGTGACGCCACACGCGCCTATGGCCGATGTGTATTATGGTCCCGATGAACCGAGTGCAAATGATGTGCGATTTTCGAAACTATAACTACTGAACTGGAAATGCTATAGGCTTTCGCGGGTCTCGTGAGCTTTGCTCAAATTTCTTGTAATGCTTTGATCACTAACGATAGTTCTGACTCTAGTGATGACACATTCACAATTTCATGAACATTTTATGCAGTGATCTATTTATAATGGCAATGAATTTTATAACTTCTTAAAAAACTGAGTTATTAAGCTGATTTGTGCCGAAAATTATGAATATCTATAATTTTGTCAAAGTTATACAGTATACAGTAGCTTGGTGGCTCAGCGGTTAGGGCGTTGGATTCGAGACCGAGAGGTCCCCGGTTCAACTCGCAGCCGGTCCGCTACCAAGTAACAACCTACGTGCCTGTGTAGGTGCAAGTGGTCTAGTGGTTGGTGTTGACTTGCAGCTTTCAGGTTACGGTTCGATTCTCACTGCCGTCCATTTGCAAGCAACCTTGAGCAAGTTGCTAACCTACTGTGTGCTCAGGCCAACTCAGCCTTCTACTCTCCGTGGGATGGAAAGTGAGTAGTAGCTTCCGGGCTACGGGGTGAAGGCCTAGTGTGGCTGATTGGGGCGATGGTATGTCTGCTTGCTGCAAACCGCAGGTCCAATTGTTCGCTGACGCGGACACTGGGTGGGTGCAGAGTGCGCTGCGGTATCATCAGCTCATGCCAATCAGCTGCCACTTCTGAGATTGTAAAAGCGCTTCTGGTCTTGATTCCGTCTCCATGTAAGAAGTGCTATAGCAGCTTAGCAAGGACTGGACTTTACCCTTACCTTTACCTTTTACACGATGTATTTTGGTTTTGGTGTTCACTGTTTAGCCTTCCATAATTATGCTTGGTATTGTAACAAGCAGACCGTTAGTAGCAGCATTACGTTGTACGTGTTGGTAATACCTGTTACATAGGTGAAAGTTCTTTTGAGGTCAAGGCTGAAGCTGATGGTAACGCACATTCGTATGATGACAAGTCAAGGCCGTATTTGTGTACAGTATGTGATAAACGCTTTAAAAGGAAACAACACCTGAAAGTTCACAAAATGATTCATACTGGAGAGAAGTTGTATCCGTGTACTCAATGTGAGAAACGTTTCACACAACCGAATCAGCTTGCTGCGCACAGCAGAACTCACAGTGGAGAGAAACCACACAAATGTCATGTGTGTGGCAAGGCTTTTGGTCAGTCTGGGAATCTAAAGAAACACATAAAAGTCCACACGAAGTACAAATGTTTGCTGTGCAATAGAAGTTTCAGCGATGCAAGCAGGCTGAGGGAACACGAAAGTTCTATTCACAACAATGGAAGACCTCATGACTGTAGTTGCTGTGGGAAGCTGTTTAAAAGTAGCCGTGAACTAAAGTGTCATGCTCGTATTCACACTGACACAAAACCATACTCATGTACGCACTGTTCGGACCGTTTTACATGGCACGTCCAACTTAAAACGCACTTGCTGAAGTCACACAATGAAGGTACTTGGTTGAAGTGTTATATCTGTGAGAAGAAATTCGTCCAAAATGTTAATCTTAAGAGACACCTGCTTCGTCATGGAGATGTAAAGCCGTATGTTTGCAACGAATGTCTAAAGTGTTTCTACACACCAGCTGAATTGAAATGTCACCAACTGGTGCATTCTGATGTTAAGCCGTTTTTCTGTGGTCGGTGTGGTAAAAGTTTCAAACGCAGAGGCACTGTAGTAAGTCATTTTGGGACCTGTTCTCAAAAGACTGGGCTTCGTCATCGTCTAATGGCTTTGTTGTACCCGCCCAAGTGAATGAAGAAAGAACATAATATCTGTAGTTGTAGTACAGTTGCACAGCAACTGAGATGTCCACGGTAGGGTTGTTAGAACCCTACTATCAAGACAGAATCTGCTAACACATTATATATTATATATTGACAATAGCAAACCGAGTCCACAGAGAAACTTCTTATGTGGAGACAACGTGCCGTCGGGTCCAATGTTATGTTTTTTGAATTCTTCGAATGAACCGAACCTGCATGTCACATTGACATGAAATGCGCATGGCGAGTCTTCTAGTATATAGGCGGCGCTGTATCATACGTGGTAGCCAGTAGCTAATGTAATAGCGGCAGTGGCGTAGACAAGGAGGCCAAAGGGCCTAGCCCCCATAACTGGGCACAATTTTTGGCTAAAATAGATATTAGAAAATTCAAGTTTCACGTAGTCTGTCCTCAATGAAGTTCTAAGACAAAACATAAGAACACATTTGAACTGCACTAAATATGGTTAGAAAATAACCAAAATTGCTGACATTAGATTAGATGAGATTAGATGAGATTAGATCTCATATAAGCTAAATGCACCAAATTCCGCCCCAGACCCCGCTGGGAAACTCACAGCCCTCCCCAAATCCCTTAGCTGGATTTCAGGGATCCTACTTCTAAGAGGAGGAAGGGGAGTGAAAGGGAAGGAGAGAAAAAGAAAGGGGTATGATGAGGGGAAAGGATGGGAGACCCCAATTCACATTTCTCGCTACGCCACTGAATAGCGCTACACAGCATATAGCAACAGTACTGCCATGCTTAATCTAACTCGCTGGCGTTCACGCCCTAAATGATGCACTGCACGACAGACATTCTCACATAAAGTGATGACCACAGAACTATATCGTAGGTGTGTTTGATGTATTTAATTTATCTTAATATTTTTTCTGACTAGTCACGACGTTATTTTAATAACATTGTGTGGTTTCGCGTCAGCGCCTGCTAGTTGTTTGACAGATGACACTGATAGCATGGCGCTGATAGCAAACGGATTAAATGTAACTTGTTGCAAAACATGTTAGTTGTTTAATGAAGTAAGCATTTAAAGTTACAAATGTAACACGTTACTTTTGCATGTTACAATTAAATTTAAATAGGCAACTTTGTTGTTTCTTTCCTTCAAAAAGACTGCTTTTCTGGCCAATTTACACCTAGAACAAAGACGAGACTCGACTCAACTCAATCCAGCACCGAATCACTGTGCAAAATTTCATTAAAATCAAATCAAATTTGCGACCGTATGAGTGTTTAGAGACAGACAGACAGTGTGACAGTGTGACAGAAGTGATTTTATAATCTGTCAATGGGACAGATAATTAAACGTTGCTTCAAAATAAACATTAAAGACTAATAAAAGTTGTGTAGCCACAGACCTGACGGCAGATTTTGGTATTGCCCAATAGAGCAGAACGCTGAGTCCTCGGTACAGACCAAACACTCCGCGCTCTCTGAGAGTGACTCGTACACAGTCGACAATGCCCTTGTAGCGCCGACTGTCTCCCATTTTTTCGTCCAGTTGCAACTGCGTCTTCACGTACTCCGTCGGAAATGTTATGCACACTTCTATTGCACCCGTCAACCCACCTGCATTGCATCATACGCTACACTGAACGTGTAGGTTAGATAGGTTCATATAATACATCAGCACTTCGATCACTGAATGAAAAAATGAGAAAACTACAGGGTGGCCCACAAAACTAAGCTATTTTATTTTGTCCATTTATTCGCTAAATAATGACCACTTTTTACAATTTTTTTAGTAGTAGACTCTGTAAAAAATTTGCTACATGGCAATGACATGCGCACCAAATCTATTATGTTGCTACACTACCTTGTAAAACAAATATCCGAAAACCAATAATATTTACAGATGGGCAGAAGGTCTTATGGCAAATTTATAAAGTAGAATTTTTGGTTACTCTAAACTCTTAATAGTTGTCTTCATTATAAAGAAATCTGCGTAATATAATGATAACATGTCAGTGATCAGACGGCAAAAGATTCTTCATAAGTTCATAACGTAACGAATAAACAAAGCGCCGTAGCGGAAAGCACCGCAAGTACAGTGAGCGATGTGCATGCTTCGTCGTGGAATCGCAGGCTTTGTGATAAGATCTCTAAGATGTTTGCTGCTATCAGGCAGCGGCAGAGCCTGGCGTCATGAACGTCTAATGTGCTCGGGTGCTGTGTGTGTGGTCCTCTACGTACAATCGATACATCAGGACGCCGCATACAACAGCATACAGCTGAACCGTCGACAGATCAATGACACGACCTATCCGCTCAACTCAACCAAGTTTGTCGCTCGCTGCAGCACACTCACGATTTGTAATTGTTTCGGTCGATAGGGCTAATGGAGCGTCGTGCTGGACATCTCCGGACGGCAAAATTACTCCGAGCATGTGTTAGACAGGTATTTCAGGTAGAAAAGCAAAAGCAGCTGCACTCTGACGGTCGACAGAACGACTACGAGTGCCAGATCTAAAGTATAACTATGTCCTATAAGCCAAAATCGGTTATAGTCAGTAGCGTAATGTTACACAAAAAATTTGAGCTAATGCTCATGCGACGCGCGAAAGCCTATGTGCTATTGAGGCTGGTAAACTACATATGAAATTTAATGCAAATAAATCTAAGATTATAAGAATTGGGCAAATGCGGCGTACGTATGCCTGTTATATTTCGATTGGTGCTTCCTCTATATAATGTGTTCATGAGTTAAAGTATCTAGGTTGGTATATTGTGTCAGCAACACTTTTCAAGATCAGTATACACTGAATGCGTGTTTGATTTTTTTCAGTGCTTTAACTTTGTATGCAAACTGTCATAATTTCAGTGAACCTGTATTACAAAATCTGGTTAATACTAAATGCAATCCATATCTTTTGTATGGTTCTGAAGTTATTGAATGGAATAACAGTGAACTGTCAAGTGTATCATATTCATTAAATTGTGCTATGTGTAGAGTAGGCCTATATAAGATTGATTTTCATTTTCTCAGTACTGCGTATTATTATACTAGACAGTCAGAAATAGTTCAAGATGTACGTAACAGTCAAAGAACTTTTTTGCATAAATGTTCTTTTGTTAGCAATAGTATTGTGAAGTTGTTGGCTGACAGACGATACTAAAGACATTTAGGCCTCGTTTTCATTGTTCTCTGTCTGTCTCTCTTTGTTTGTACCGAAGTGGTCTTTGGTGAATAAAGATTGATAGCCTATATAGCAGTTCCTGTTCGCAAACTATCAGTCTATCTCCAGCCATTTCGTCGCAGTTTATTCTTGAATTGTGCGCTGAGCCGAAGATCGCAAAAATCAATAAAAAAACTATTATTTTGGAAGTTTAGAGTTTTCAAAGTCATCGGTGTTAATACGACTGAAAAGCTCGTCACTAGTGCTTGTTATGATAGGCAGCATGCTCATGATAGTCTGCAACCATTTTCACGAAAGACTGGCTAACAACGGTAACATAACGACTTTTGCAGGGGTACCGCTGTTTGATGCCATCGTGCGCAGGTTTTCTTAAACCTAGAAAATCGAGACTTAGACCGGTGAAATCTACGTTCAATGCTGAAAATTTTATGTGCAGCTTTTTCATGTCTATCTTAGTTGGTTTCGGCGCAATTCGCACTTGAAATGTGTCTCGCAGCCCGAAATCGACAAAAAATTCCATAAAAACTTTATTTTAGCGTTCAAGGTCATCCAAGGTCATTAAATTTAATAAAAAGCAAAAGCCAGTGTACGACTTTCTATTAGTGATTAATTGTAACTTAGGCCCTATCTCGCACCGTTATTGAGATACAGCGACTTATTGGCTAGAAATCACAAATTTTTTCTACCCCCTCTCATTTAACCCCCTCTTTCGGGGTGACCCCCTTCGAATTTATGGAAAACTTTTATAGTTCTTGAAACTAGAGTCTTCCAGGGTAAAGATTTGGTGATCCTAGCTTGCACCGTTTTTGACTGTTCCACTCGTTTGACAGACGGACGGACAGACGGACGGACGGACGCACGGACAGAATTGCGATGATTAAGACGCGCTGAAAGCAGTAGCTGCTTTCATGCGTAAAAACTGCAATCTTGAAAATGAAAAAGCATTCGACTACGTAGGTAGATCTATTGTTGTTTCGTATTATTAACATTGCTGTTGATCTTTTTTGTTACTTTATCTTTCTCATATTTTGTGCCAGTTAGATATTAATAGCAGAATAACGTTATCATTAACACTATTATGGTTATGGTTACCACGGTTGCAAAGTATTCTGTACAAGCACGTTTCAGGCTCCTGGAGACTGGATGAATTTACTGATATCGTGCATCTCTAAGATCACAGCATCACGCATAGCTGGCAGTGGCACGCGTCGTGATATGCTTACGACTGCGTGAAATCGTGCGGCGCAAGCCAATTACGCTAAATAGCTGCTACTGCTGCACTGCAGTCCCGGCCGCGACAATACGGTAGTCATCTCATCTCATCTGCTCTTGCAGGTGATGCTAGCACGCAGCCGCTGCAACCCGCATCACACGCCGCAGCGAAGCACATGACACGAACAAGAAACTGCGACATTTCAATGATCATCACATCGACGACAGCTTTCCATGTTTTTGTTGTTACTCGGTATAAATGTACAAAACATCAGTTTACACATTTGTTAACGGCAACATTTAAGGACTTGCACATTGAAAACAGCAAAAATTACAAAAGGTGATATTGCCCGCACCACAATGACTGTGTGTGAATGTGCTGCTGAATAATATCACCTTTTGTAATTTTTGCTGTTTTTCGATGTGCAAGTCCTTGAATGTTGCCGTTAGCAAGTGTGTGAACTGATGTTTTCTACATTTATATTTGCTGTTTTATTACCAAAATACTGTTTTCTTACTGGTGATCAGTTACAAAGATATTGCGCTTCAGATATTTCTTACAGTAGCCAAGCCGCTTATAACTGTTACTTAACACCTAATGGCGTGACTGAACAAAGCAGACGACAGCGTCAGGCATAACGTCACCGCTGGCCTGCATTGCTGACAATACCAAACAAAATTCTTTTTATATCCACAAAATGGCCATACAAATAAACAAACTAATATTGCACGCATCACCCGCTTAATATAGCCCGGAAAACACTTCAATAATGCTAATTTAACTAATCGTATTATTGCAGTTATTGGACCGTTGCGTAAAATGACCGACCACAAACGTTTACAAAGTCAAGTCAAACTAATATCTGAGCTCATCTCATAGTTAACCGAGTTCTAGCCAATTTTTGGCAAAAATTTTACAAATTTCGTTGGCAAGGCAACAAAAGTCAGCCATGGTAAACTTACTAAAATTATTTATTTGCTCCACCCTAAAAACCCCTTGTTAGATGCAAGAATCTCGGAGATATCTCGTACATATGTCGAGTTGTATCCCATTTTATTTCAAATTTCGTTCCCATTGCAACGAGGGTCAATCGGGGTAAAATTCGATTGGCAGCATTCTCTGGCCCACCCCCGACCCCTCATATAGACGCAAAAATCTCGCAGATATCTCTCACAAAAGGCGAGTTATAGCCAATTTTATTTCAAATTTCGTTGTTATGGCGACGGGGGTCGATCGGGGAAAATGCGATTGGCAGCATTCAATGTCCCATTCCCGATAATCCCCCTATAGACGCAAAAATCTCGCAGATATCTCTTACACAAGCCAAGCTATAGCCCATTTTGTCCCAAATTTCGTTGCCATGGCAACCAAGGAGAGTCCGGGGTAAAATTAAATGACACCATTAGATTGGCCGTCCCCAAAAACCATACCACAGAACCAAAAATTACGACTTTATCTTATACACAGCTAAAGTTATAAGTATATGACCGTTTTAAGAATAATGTTTAATTTTCCCTATAGGCTCCATTGTATTTTTTTGGATTTTTTTGAATAAATACGTTAACTATCAATTTCACATTTTTTAACCCACAAAAGGCACATTCTTGCGCGAGACCGCGTCGTTTGAACCATCGCACGCAAAAATCCGCCGAAGGGTCTGACCTGTAGGTGAGTTTCTGAAAAAAGTATATGTACAGCAAAAAAAAATTTGCGTATAATTCACCTATTTGCCGAGAAGCCCCCTTGTGCAGATTTACATGAAATTTTGCGTGAGGAGTCACCTAGTTGACGTAATCAACCGTGCCAAATTTTATCTCAATCAAATCAGGAGTTTTGATTCTGTGGAGGGTCGAATTTTTGGCTTTCCCACAGGAAAGAGAAGTCGCCGTTAACACATGGCTTGAACTACCGTTCAGCCTATGATAACTTATAGTTATAGTCTTATAGTTTTCTGGAAAATGTTGCGGAGCGATAGATATGACGACTGCATGCGCACAATACTTTCGTCAGTGTGATTCAGCAGCTGTCATGTTGGTACATAAAACACTGAGACGTCGAATTCAAGGTTAGAATTTTGCAGGTTTGATGTCAGTGTTACTTCGTTAACGGGACTGAAGCTTCAGGAGGCAATCCGGAAAGTTGAAAAACAGATCTGCATAGAAAACGGCGATTCATCGTGCGGCCTGCTCTCGGATCGAGAACGGCTAGAAAAGGGAGAGGAAGATGTCATGGTCGGAAAAAATGCAATATGATGAGTATAATAATCAATGAAATAGGTCTATATAGCGTCTGATTAAACTGTTTGCACCTTGCACTCAACTCTGCCACCAGGCAGCGTCATCTGGTAACGGCAAGTTGTAGACAGGCTTAGTCTACAGTTTCCGTCTTTATTAGCCTACATGATCGTACTGGTTCTGCTTGACTTTACAGCTCAGTCTGCGGTAGTATATAACGGTCAATAACACCACCGGCGCGGTCAAACGAACGACAGTGTAGGAGTATACTGGTGTACACTGTGCATAAATAAGCTCACTTCCGGTTTACCATCATACACGGTGTTTCATAAAAAGGTACCCCTTTTATTTTTTTCATAATTCACTCAAATGATGATCAGTTTATACAAATTTTTTATCAGTTGTAGCTGAAGAAATACTAATTCAAAATATTTAAATTAAATATAGCAGTTGATTAAATATTCTTTGCTAGTCCTGACGTAATGCTGACCTCATAATGTGTCGTGAGTACAAGCTTGCTTGTCTCAACTAGTGCTTTCAGTTGCTACCCTGCTTTGATGGTGAACTTAATCTGGTTCGCTAATGAAAAATGCTTATTGTGCCAGAACTGAGCAACATGTGGATATGAAATCAGGCGTCTTGCGACCCAAAAACGCAGCCATTTTGCAAGCTCAGTGTACTAGTGCATTGTCTTGCTCGAACATGGGATAGTCCAGCTATCCCCGCAGACACGTAAATGCGATCGCTTTGCAAACTTTTGTGGCTGCAACTGTAAAACTGCAAAAAATTTGTCATCAACGAATCAGATTTTTCACCACCGGAGCAGAGTAGCAACTGACAGCACCAGTTGAGACTAGCAAGCTTGTACCCGTGACATATTATGACGTCAGCATTACGTCACGCCTAGCAATGAATATTTAATCAAGTGCCATATTTAGTTTAAATATTTTGAATTAGTATTATTTCAGCTACAACTGATAAAAGTTTCGTGTAAATTGATCGTCATTTGAGTGAATTATGAAAGAAAGAAAAAGGGGCCTCTTTTATGAGACACCGTGTAGACGGAGATGAAACAGTAGAATGGGGTGCTGATCATCTTACCGCAATAAACTCTGCTCCTAAAAGTCGTCAACTATAGAGTTTAATTTTACTCGTATTTGGGCTTAAGTATTACCGAAACTTGAAATTGCGTCATGTATTTAGCAATATGTATAAAACGAATCTTGCAATTTTTAAAGATAACATATTAATGCAAAAAACGCTCAAAAGACAACAATACACAAACATAATTAAATAAAAAATGAATCATCATTAATAGTACAAGTGAACCAAAGCTTTCAAGTGTTCAATAAGAAGTAAGTCACAAAGTATTTTTAGATATTAAAAATATTACCTTAAAAGTATGCCAGCAGAAAATCTTACAGTAAGCCTACTTAGCAAACGACAAAAAACATACTAGACTGCCTTTTGGACTTCTCCATTTTTCTCAATTTATTGCTTGGATTACAATTAAACTGCACTTTGTCCGCAGTGCATGTTTTATCACTGAATCTATATATAAAATTAATTTTGAGTAAGACAGAAATTATAGAGCGGTTGACCACTGGACATAGGCCTATAAAAGACCGGATGAGTGTTCTGCATCTAGGCGACACTCAGTCTGATCGAGAAAAGCGTCTTGTGGAGTAATCGATAATGCACCAGAAGCGCGTACACTGCTTGGGTACATGTACGTCTGGCAGACAGACAGACACCTCGTCTGTCTGGTCTGTACTGAAACTACTCGACGTGCAGTCCATATATACAGACTCTGTCAGTTCTCTGCATGCAGCGTACCGCATACAGCAGAGCGGACGATGGCAATCACATCACGCAATCAATTTCTGTCCTCCTCCCGCCACGCTCAGCTACACTAGCCCCCAGTCGTCAGTCTGACTATCGATCCAGAACCACACCGAGTAGGTCTGTGAGTCTCTGAGTCCTATACGCACAGAAGTCGCTCGCTGTCGTCTTGTCGCCGTGGGGGCGTTCCGCCTGCTGGTGCCGCTACAGCGACTGTTTCTCGCGCGCCTGCCGCACGAGCTACAAATTGGAGCACTGTAACTGCAGCGTCGCCATGTCGCAACGGTCTGACGCCTTTCTGCGATTCCTCCTCAGGACAACTTGAGGCGGCGTTTAGAAAACGGGGTTTTGACGGCAGATGACACGGAAAAAAAGTAAAGTCCTTGCGAAGCCATAAAGAAGAGGCCCATGTGCGGCACTGATCTCCGTTTCCGCAGCCCTCAGCCAGGCCCAAGTTTGCACTGCGACACCAAGCATACGGAACTAGTGCATCACGCGTTTATATTTATGCGGTGTAAGCAGGCAATGTTGTTTTGAATATTGTAACGTTCGATGTAAATACTCAGTTACTACAGGAGCCCAGGGTGAAAGACTAGAAGCCCCATTTATTTCCTCAGCACCCAAACACGTAATAATCTTGACTCGGCCCTCATAATAGGCCACGCAATTTTGATTATTACTGAACAACAACGGACGAAAATTAACTGTTTAAACTGAATCCCAAAGTATTTAGTAAACATAGCAAGGACAACGGACAAACTGAACGAAGAAACTCGCTAAAATTCGAGCCGCAACTACCATTTTATCATGCACCCACATAGTGACACCCACGCGACTGGCATAGCGCCGGACACGATGAGAAGTAGGCTAACTGTTCGTGATATACTCGTCAATGGGGACACTGCCTACTACACTACAGTCACGGTGTCACGTAAACACTGCCCTCAATTAGATTCGGAAGCAAGCGACGACAGCGTCTAATTTCTCGCTTCAGCCTAGCGTGACGTCACGCCAGTTACTGTCGGATCTATAGCGACGACGAAGATTGCCGAGATCCATTAGACTATATTTACTAACAGGTGTGCAGCTGACACCATGCTGATGCCAAACGACTCCTTCGTGCAGTGCTGAATTAGTTGACATATAGAATCCATGTTTTGGCTTGTATTGCTAGCTGCAAGCTAAGGCTCTAAAGCCCGAATGCTGAAAATCTTATATGCAGATTGTCTTGGTCTATCTCCAACCTTGTCGACGCAATTTACTTTTAAAAAGTGCGCCGCAGCCGAAAATTGTAAAAAAATAACTCAAAACCTATTTTGGGGTTCGGAGTTGTTCAATGTCATCGATGTCGGTACCCCCGGAAAGCTAGTCAGCAATGATTGTTATAATTAGCAGTAAGTCTGTGCCTATCTGCAACCATTTTCACGCTAAACGAGTCAATAGCAGTAAAATAACTTTTAGGGGGTACACCTTTTGACGACTTCGTTTGATGGGTATCCACTCACAGAGCACAAAATTTTGTCACAAAAAAACTAAAATTTTTGTGGAAGCCCACATTACTGGTTTTGTGATCATAGACATATATGTCAATATGTCAATAAAAATACAACTAAAAAACCTATTAATTAATTAATTAATGCCGTTTTGATAGGGCTGCAGAGTGTGACGGACACACGGACAGACGGACCCACTGACGAACGGACAGACGTCTCTACGATAGCCAAGACGCGCTTAGCTTAGCAGTCGCGCGTAAAACTGCTAAATAAAATAACGAACTTACACTGCGTCTGTTCCTCCGTCCGTCCGTCCGTCCGTCCGTCACTCACTTATAACTCATTGACGACTTAAGAGTATAAAAAAACTTTCGATCCATTACTTAACATAGTAGGTATTCCGACAGAAACAATGCGTGAAAATCACAACAAACCGGCGACGATTCCCTTGAGGCTTTTCATGCCGGGTGTAGACGAAGGAGCACCCGCCATGGCGCTGACGACGTTCGCAGGTCGACTGCAAAATGGACTTACAAAAGTTGTCGGCTGATGGACAGTATTCTTGCTGCACTTTGGTTCCGCCATTGCTGTGACTGCGGTCGAGGCTGCCAGTCGTTAACTCCGCTGTACTGACCTCGTTTTTTCAGCTCTGAGCAAACGATTTCTAACAATTCAGCTAGTTTTATGCCTACATGCAGCAAATTACCCCTTTATGTGCTTCAATTCCGACCGCCGTGATGTCATCCGATGTCGTCGGTCAAGTGGGCTAATTTAAGAGTTGGACACTTGCAGCAGCGTCAGCAGCAGAGCAGCAGCTGCTGCTGCTGCGCTTAGATCTGGCGTTTAGTCTTGACTGTTTCCGCACGCGCTGTAGAAGCTGCACGCACATGACTGTACGAGATAAGTCATAGTATTGAAGATATTTATGTACGTGAGCAAAGCTGAAAAAATTAAAGTATTAAGATGAAGACAGCGCCTGCAGCCATGGCCCTCTAAATTGACTAATCTAGAGAGCTGTGCTGCAGCGCAGTGGAGTAGGCCTATAGACCTATATAATTTTAACAAAGAGCCTAGCTGTCGACTAGAATTGCCTTCAAGGTCATCCAAGGTCAATGATTTTCATCTCATGTGACCGGTCGTAAGGTAAAAGGGGAATATGAACATGCGGGTAATATAAACATGGTTTTTCTATATAGTATTGATAATTATCGCTGTGTGTTTCTTGTGTGTGTTTTGCTGTATGTTTTTATGTGTTTTGTGTGTATATGGGCCAAGTGCCTGAAATAAAACTGATAATGATGATTATTATTATTTAGTCCTTTTGTGTACATTGTATTTATACTTGTGACGCACTGTTGCCGTCGTATTTGATGTGCTGCGGACATAAAAATAAAAATTTTGCGCACAACTTTTTTTATATCAAGGTCAACCTTCTGTGGTCTCGTTTTCGTAATTTTTTTTATCAATTCTACGTTTGCATTAGACGTTGTTAATTTTGCACGACGTCACGAATGGCACTCTATCTTGATTCAAACAGCTTACTAATCTGTCTAGTTACGCCATACAGCAAAAATGGTGGCAATTGTATTATCAGCGTAGCAGCAAATTTGTTTAGTAGGCTACTAGTAGTGTCGGGAATATGAACATGACATTGAAAGTACGGTAGTGGGGTAATATGAACAGTAGGCCTAATATTAACAGTTGCGGGTAATATGGACAGGTCTTGTACATGTAGCTGTGTTTTTGCGATACCAATACGTTTATACAAGGTCTCTAGTTTATCGTGACAAAATTTTGGCCAGTTTTCGGTTGAAAAGGCACATGCATATTTTCCTTACCCCCTTCCCTTCATTCAACCCCGATTTGAAAATGTTCCCCTTGGAGTAGATTGCTGAAATTTTGCGTGCTTGAGTTTAAGGCACATGGCTAATTAATCGCGTAAAAAAGTTTTCTTCTACAACCTGCTCGTTAGCCAGAATACATTCGTTACAGACAGACGGACGAACAGACGGCAGACATACGACAACCATGCCAATAGCTCGACCGTTACTTAAGTACGGTCGGCTAAAAACGGCGACAGAGGGAGAGAAATCTCGCCAATATCGATATAATCTTTTTTTGCAAAATCAAATTAATCCTAAATACGCCACTCAGTGCACTTTTGTATAGGCGTCTCCAAGGAGGGGTGTGGGGGCAGAACGGGGTAGCTGCATGCCCGCCCTCGTCGTTTGCATTATGCATTTGCTATTGCTCTCCAGTTGTCCCCAGGAAAGATCTTGGTTGCGCTGAAGTGCCCTTTGGTTACGATAGCTACAGGTGCCAGCGTGTGATAACAATTTCTATTTTGCAAACAGTCACTGGCGGATTTTGAAATAGGGAATGCAACCCGGGTACCCGAAAACCCGAGTAAACCCGGCCGTTTTCAAACCCGTAAACCCGGGTTTGAGAGCGGGCAAAACCCGGGTTTACGGGTTTAATTTTGGGTGTCAGTCATTAAGCATATGCAGTATAAAATTGCTAACAACAGCTTTAACATGTACTTTTTTCAGCCGACTGTTAGGCTGCTGGTGAGCTTAATTAAAGGCTTGGCCCTTTGGTACGACTTGTCGTCTGTCGTCTGTCTGTTTATAACGGATGTATTGTGGCTAACCGGTAAATAGAGAAAAGTTTTTACGTGAATAATTAGCTTTGTCAAAAATAACCTAGGCATGCAAAATGTGGGCGATGCAGTGTAGGGAAGCAGTTTCAAATGTGGAGTTAAATTGAAAGCGTAAGAAGAGTGTGCGATTTTCAACGAAAAACTGGCCGTAGGGGCCTATCAGATTTTCTTTCCAAGGTTCCAACATATATATATATATATATATATATATATA
>Ga0056128_1003971_pt1 | contig 18406 bp, 12 predicted proteins | sample WorMetLIZISLAND2_FD_71113 | JGI IMG/M metagenome (GOLD analysis project Ga0056128, IMG submission 71113) | Marine gutless worms symbiont microbial communities from Max Planck institute for Marine Microbiology, Germany - Olavius geniculatus... ... | reverse complement strand
TAATAGATCAAGTAACATCTGAACTGCACAAACGGACATTTATCAATAGAATTTTATTTAGCAACTGTTATTAGTTTGTTTATTTGTAGTCTGTTTATCATGTATTTTCTGTATTTCTTTCGTTTATCTTAGTAATGTTTGTAGTTTTTCTTTACTGTTTTCCTATGTTATTGTTCTTGCGCATTTGTCGCAAGTGTTTATTACATATTAAATAAAAAAATTAAAATAAATAAATTTTCACACAATATGTGTATTGCTTCTAACATAAAAATGCACTATGCCTGATACAAAAAATAATATATACATCAGCATACCCAAGTCAACGGCATACCAGTCGTTTGTGTTTTCACCCTCAATTTTAACAGATGGGGGATCAGATGAGCTTCGCTTGCGTTTATACTGCAACAGAAAGAAATAAATAACTGCAACACTACTACTTGTATTTCACTAAAATACGCAGAACAAGAAAAGTGATAGGAACTTCACACTAATTAGTAACATTTGTCTCTGTCTTGCACAATTTCCAAGATCATACTATTATTTGCATAGCATATATTGCCCATCCACAACGTCTACAAATCATACAATAAACATTTTCAATTCATTTATGGCAGATCAAATAACAGCCCACAAAATAATTTTCTGCACACTAGTAAGTCCACACTAGCCAATACTTGCAATTTTCAGAGATAGTGTTTAGAAATATTGTTAACAGCTGAGATGATGATGGTCACTCATAACAGCAGCAGCAATGGCTGGCATATGTAGTATATTACACACTTACCATATATTTAATATAGGCAGCCATTGCTCGTATATGCCGCGTGGAACGACCCGTCACAATCACCAGGTAATCGACATATTTGAATTCCAACGGTACACGAATAACGCATATATCTTGAGCTTTCTCATCACACAGCAGTTCGACAACTTCTTCTACATCAAACACTCCTGTGGTACCTCCTACAACGTAAAATCAAACAATCACATGATCAGTTACAAAACAGCCTCTTATACAAAGTGACCAGTAATTTACAAACTGCTAACTATTGTGTAAAACTTCTAATACATGTCCTGGTACTCAAGAACTAATAGTGATCCAGCTTTTATTAGAGATGTGGCTCGCAGTGGTGGATTCAAAAGAGAGGGGTAAAGGAGTGCCCACAAGCCCTATAGACCAGATGCATTTTATAAGCAAGTGAAAATTTGCACAAAAATGCATTATTTCTGCATAAAACTTAAAAAAATTTCACCGTTTGCATAAGTAACCAATTTTGCAACCTCAATTTGTGTCTACATCTATCAACAAATAATGGTATGAAACCTACTAAAATTTGCCTGCTAAAAACTTAATAACTAATAAACCTGAATAAGCTGAAATTAATTTGTTGTATGTGGAATATTGTCTTGGTATTCTGCCTATATCCTATGTGTTTGATTTACGCAGATTATGTTTTCTGTTTAAACAAAGTACTCATATTATTTCTGTCCACAATATTTTTTACAATGTGTTTGGTTTTTTAAGTTTAACAAATTATGTTCAGTTTATTCTGTATGTAAACTTTCCCATGGACATTTTAAAGCTTGAGTTTGGTATGCTTTTTATGTTTGTATAACTTGGGTTTATTGTTTGTCTCACTTTCTGCCTGTTTCTGTTTCATTCTACACTGTAAGTTTTTAGTTAATTTTTGCTAATCACTGACAATTACAGCAATATATTCAAAACGTTGCATTTGTTAGTTTTACAGCATTTTTTAAGCAAAAACCTTCATTAGTAGCACACATTACAAACAGCACTTGTCACTTACTTTTTCGTTCTATGGGAATGGACTCCTTAACTGGTTGCACAATACTGACTTCTTCATCAGGCATCAGCTCAAATTCTTCGTAGTCATATCGAAGTAACTCTTTGTCAATATCAGCATCTGACACTGGTTGAGTTTTAATATTATCTTCAGCACTGTCACTGGTAACTCTGTGATCACCTTCACTCGCACTGTCACTACTGCCAGTAGTACTGCCACTATTTACTTTCATTCCTTTGTCACGTTTGTCATGTGTGTACATAACCTTCGAAAAAGAGAACTTGCGAGCACGTCCTAAAAAGTCCTCGTTTTTCGTCCGTAGAACCGTAGAACGCGAAGCAGGGTGATTTGTCGGAACACTCGAAATCCATTTGCGTAGTAGCATAGATAAACAACCGGCTTTTTCCAGCCTTGAAAACGAAGCAATACTTGCCATCGGCGTTCTTCGTAAAAATGGTGCAAAACCACACCAGTTGCGGCATGATACAAGCAAGATGCGGGCCATTACAATACTTGTGAACGAAACTTATACTAGGCTACCCTGCATACCGAAAACAGGTGCCCGTTGTCGTATCCAAAAAAACTCCAAGTGATTAAAACTGAAATTAAACTGTTAGGCATAAGTAAGTAAAGATATTCGAAATCATACAAAACACAACGATGAAATGAAGGGAACAAAACTTGAACAGTTGCAGTAAAACGACTTCCTAGGTGAATTTTTATTCCAAAGATCACAAAAAAACGTTGTCAACAGCAGATGTTTTACCATTCTACCCTCGTCATGTTCTTCGTTATTCGAAAAAGAGGCATATCATCTTCATCATCATCATCATCATATTGTCTGCCTTTTCTAAAATGTGTCCATTAATAGTATTTAAATTTTGCCAAGCTTGTGCAAATTGTAATGACAACGTGTCGGCAAATAAGAGTGGATAGATGTCAGTCTTTAGCAAATACACTGTGTCTAAAAAATGTCACACTTGGTATTGTCCATATCTTTGCTGATTATTAACCGATTTTTCAAAATTCTTTCACTGATACACTCTCTATACAATTGGCAATAAAGAAATTGAGTATGACATCACACCTTAACTGCGTCGCTACACTACCTTGTGAAACACAAATTGTCAAAAATCACAATAACACATGTGAACAAATTATTTTTAAAAACAATTTTATACTAATTTTTATATTAAAATTCAACAATGTATAATTTTAAACACATTTCTTGTGTTTGTAAACAAAAGGAGACCACATTATTGTAAATAATAATTTTTAAGGCAGTGACAATACACTTGTGATGTAACCTGCAATTTAGCAATTTTGCATTACAGCCAATGGAGAGTTCAAAGCGGTATAACTCAGTCCCCATAAGAGATAATTGTGCGCTGTTTGCACCTACCCCCCTATTTTTGGGACCGGGCTATCCGATGGTGTCATTTAAATTTGTCCCATGACGACCCCTGTTGCCATGCCAACTAACCGTTCTTATTCAAAGACAAAATTGGCTGCAGCAGACATTGTCACATCACACATAATTTTTTCCTTGAACCAACTTCCTTTACCCGCCCGGAGGTATTGTGAAAACAGTAAATAAATTTATTGTCATAAAATCGAATACCAAAAATTTGGACAAAATTCGACTAAAAAACAGCAAAAATCAGAGCAAAAAACTTCAGTTTACAAAGCTATGTAAGGGCAATACGAGTCAAAACTCAAAAACAGCAAAAATGGTTATGGGGCGATATTATCGTGTGTTGAATTCCAGACTGGCCCTTACAAGACTAGCCATTCTAAATACTTGAAATAAAAATACAAAGACAGAAGTCGCAAGTCGAAACAATGTAGAACACCAGTCCGTGCCGACACCACGTATATTGCAGTGAATGCCAATGCCCTTGGTAGAAAGACACGTCCAGGCATGTCTGATTTTCTGTCTATCGTCCTGTCTGCGTGTGCGCGCAAAACCATTTTTCCTGTTTTCGAGTTTTGACTCATATTGCCCTTACATAGCTTTGTAAACTGTTGAAGTTTTTTTTTGCTCTGATTTGGTTTAAACATTGTTCTGTTTTGTTAAACATTACCAATCACATGAAAGAAAACAGATGAAGCACTTTTTGTGCAACTAACAATAATTTAATGTCTGTGATGACCTACTGAACCAAGAACAGCAAAGACACAATGAAAATGCCTGTCAATGCATACAGCTAAACAGAAAAACCTACGAAGTCTGTTTACACCAATTAACTCAGTAAATGGTTCTTATTTCGAAAGCTCTTATTCTGATAGCCACTACTTCAACAAACGTTATCTTACACTATGCTTGCAACACAGCTGTGGAAATAACATAACAGTTTGGGTCCGCCTTAGCCAAAGATGCAATTTATCCATATTCCTAACCCTATCGTTAACCCTAACTCTATATGTCGGTATGGGAAGTGTCAGAATAGCGACTATCAAAATAGGAACTGCCCCCATGCTAAACGGCCTGATCCTGTGACACTGTAAAACAGAATGCTAAACATCAGAAAATTTATGCCACAGCTCTCTGTATTATAAACACGGTATTTAAGAGCTTAAGATGAACAGATCTACAGTACCATGCACTATGTCATGAACACATTGATGCAAACTGTCATATAATCGAGACCAGTATGTTACTGAAATTGTAACTCAGAAATTAATAAATGGAACATAAGGTTCAACATGTTAACTCAGAAATGTTCTTGGAAAAAAAACACAAAGTTTTGACGTTGACTGTATGCTTACAACCTCCATCAGTCATCTATCATTTGCAGTGCAGTGTGCTTGCTTTGCACTTTTTGTCAGGCGATAAATGCGGATGACTAACCAAAGTGACAGTTTGTTCTTCAACAATACACTCCTTAACCAGCTAATACAGGAAAATTATGCAGTTAGCCAAATGCCAGACCTGTTAGAGCCAAATACGGTACAATCATTGAGTACAATACAAAATGTGGTAACATTAATGCAATGCCAGTCATTTCTAAAATACCGTTTATAAGAAACACCTATGAGCACTGACAACAGTAAATTAGTTTAGATCTGCAAACTTCACAGCACTGCTAAGTGTAGCTCAGAAACTGAACTGTTTGATAATGCCTACAGTAAACCTGAACACTCAGCCTATATAGTCTCTGGCATTATGCACCGCTGATTCGAGGCGTGTCCGGCAACGTACTGCGGCTATGCGATTTCGGCTGCGATACCCTGCAAGCCGCTACAACTTATCGCCAGACAACAATCTACGTCAGTGGCTAGTGCAGATGAACGTGACGTCAATTTGTCCACTAAAAATGGCTGTTGCTGCTCGTAATACGCGAGTTTCAAGTAAAAATAGTAATTAAAAAAACAATTTTGCATTAGTGTTATTTTATACTGTTCGGTGGCACATTTAGATCAGTGATTTTTCAACTTTCATCTAAAAATTGATACGTTCAGAAGCCCGGATGCTGGCCTAAACTATAACACAGAGTAAAATATTTACACTACAATATGCTCGTAGCGGTTCGTAGCTGTTTTGCCATAGCCGAGTGCTCAGTAACGTAACAGCAACGAGCCACTCGTAGCTGCTACGTTACCGGATGCGCCTTCGTTTGCAACATTACAGCACTATGTAAATGCATTCTGATTAACTAGTATGTGTCACTCTGTAGTTCAGAAACAATGAAAAAACAACTCATATGACAGCGGCAAGCTATAGCATGAAATCTAAACATTGGCTGTAACAGAAACAAACATCACAATAAACAACACATTACCACCAGCTGAAACTATGGACTACTAACACAGACAGAATTGCATACTGAATGCTGCAACAAGATAGCACTACAGTAATAAATAAGTCATCATCGGTAAAATAAAGAACGCATGAACAGTAGAGCTGTCGAAGAGTTAATTTTTTAAATGCATGCATTAACACATTAATAACGCATCATTAATGTTGCTGATATTGTAGGTGGACTACATCGAGAGGGTGAATAGAATGATGACCATGAGGTCGTGCCTGTGTCGCAAGACCATGACAGTTGTGATGGAATGGCAACAATTAATTATCTCAATATTGTTCGATCGTCAGTAAACATAGTTTAATGGGGTGTGTGAATGAGTGAGTAGGGTTTAACGTCCCACCAACACAATATAGGTCATTATGGGAACGACCTTACCAGACAAAATAGCACATACACATGACAGAACAAGTTTAACCTTTACAGAAAGTAATACTGGAACTGCTGCTTCACACAATGAAATAGATTCACGTATGTGCATTAATTTTTACGCGCGAGAGCTAGCATAGCTAGCTATAGCGTGTATTAGCTACGGTAATTCTGTCTTGGTGTCTGTCACAACCTGGTACTGATCGGAGCCCAGGTGAGACAGAGACTTCTGGTTTTTACCGTATGATAGCTTAGAATCTCTAGTACTTTGCGACAAAATTTTATGCCACTGGATGAAGGGGTCTCCACGAATGAGGGGGAGAAAGAGAGGCACCCCCCTTAAAAAGCGTTATTTCACCGTTATTGGCTCTTCTAAGGTGAAAATGGTTGCAGATAGGCACAGACATGCTGCTTATCATAACAAGCACAGGCAACAGGCTTCTTAGGATTGTCAACACTGATGACCTTGATTGACCTTGAAACCTAAAAATAAGGGGTTTTAGTGATTTTTTGGCGATTTTTGGCTGCTAAAGAGTGTATTGCGATGAAATGGATGGAAATAGACCAAGATTACCTGCGAACAGGAACTGTTATAGGCTCTCGTGCGTCTCATGAGCATTAGCTAAAATTTCTTGTTTTAACACGCATTTACAACACTCTTCAACGCATTAAGTTAATGCATTAATTCAACAGCTCTAATTAACAATTAATTATCAATAAATGTACTTTGACTTATATACATGAACCGTAGTACAAAACAAATACATTGAAAACTTTTACACCAAAAGCTTTTAAAACTATGAACAATCAATATTCCAAACAAAGCAAGGACATATTATTTCAGTTTTGACATTTTACATGTGTATGCTTTTTTAAAACTATGTCTTAGCATTATATCTTTCATTGTACTGCACTGTGCAATTAAATGTGCTGTCATCTGGCATGTTCAATAAATGAATAAATAGTAATGAACATGCAGCCCACACAGGAAGTCCGTATAACTGCACTAAATCTTGCTGCTTTATATTAAACGCCAAAAAATAAGCATACATAGATAAATTACAGATCTTAGCTGTCACTTCGACTCTGAACTAAAAGAATAATTTCTGGCAATTTATTCTATACCAATACCAATTATTAGAACTGCAGAAATTAATGACTAATTCTGACCACACAAACAACCACTAAATTATTTAATGATTAGGCCTTATAACCATTTAGTCATTACATTTTCAAGAGTCTGCAAAGTATTACAAACTGGACATGATGGAAGCCTTAACAAAACAATAATCTGAAAATATGAGAACTGTTCATTCCATCTACAGAAATATTAATCATGGCTCCCACAATTTGCAACAGCTGTTTTTTGAATGACTTGTAAACAAAAACATGCATCTTCTCAGACAATTACCACTGTTAGTTTTTAACCCAAATTAATTATGAAAATTTTTTTGCAAAGTTAACGATTTAAAATAATCAAATCGTTACCAGCACTACAACTTGAAAACCTCAGTGCTTTGTTACATCTGTCGGTCATCAGTCCTGCTAGGACATTTCTTGAGTCTTCATTTTGCTCCCTAGCCTAACTTGGAGCAATATGAAAGAAAACTGAAAATTTCACAAAGTGCAAACCACCGCTCAGCATATATTAACCCTAAAGTATACCAGCATTCTTCAACAATGCCACTGGCTTACCAGAACTGCAAAAAAATTATGAGAAAACTGACATCTGAGTCATTCTGACAAAGAAATGCAACAGTAACAGTGAGAACTATCAAAATGTGTACAAAATTCTTTGGCAACAGGCAACTGCACAGCACAAAACACATAACATATGCAATGTACAGATGAATTTGAAAACATATTTACAATTACCACAATTAACAACTATCGCCGCAGTCGATCTGCACACAATGACAGAGAAGTATAAATTAATGCTCAGTCTATGTTGTTGAAAATGGCTCCACTGGAGAATAGACAATGACCGTGACGGCATGACAATGCACAACATATAGGGTGTGCCAAAAAAATGACCCAACTTGTTTTTGTCAGAACTTCTTCAAATCTCCACCAAATTCGATAATTTTTGGCTCAGATAGCCAAGATGATAGAAATATGTGAGGTACACTTATTGTCCATCTCACTCAATTTATGTCACTGTGTTAAAGGCAAATGCTCTAGATTGTTGCATGATGCTTAGCTGTTGCACCGTAAAAGTTCTCACGACTTAATTAAGCACACAATAAACTAAAGTGTGATTTATTTAGCAGAATTATAAGTTTGTGTAAATTATCAAAATTTGTGTTCAAGGTGTACACAACGGTACAGAGATGACGCCGCGGCTGATAGTGGCATTAACGATCAACTGATCAAACTCCACAGCAATCATACTAATAATAGTATTAATCATATTTATATAGCGCCTATATGCGAAGCTCATTCATGGATTAGACGTGTTTTAAACTCATTAATCAGCTATTTTGTTGTCTGCTATTTTCAGCGTAAAATATTTAATACCACAAAATTATTAAATCACGTGGCGCCTTCTGTCAAATTGATAATGAAAAGATTAACAATCTGATACTGATATTCACTGTGTAATGTAACAATTTAGAGCATCTGCATTTTATGCGGTAGTGCATGGACATAAATTGGGTGAGATGGACATTGAGTACTGGTATATCTCACATATTTCTATCGTCCTGGCTATCTGCGTGCCAAAAATTATCAAATTTTGTGGAAATTTGATGAAGTTCTGACAAAAACAATTTGGGTCATTTTTTGGCACACACTGTAGTATGTGTCAGTCAAATGCACAGATATCTCATGTTGCTGTATTCACTGCTGGATAGCACCAGGGTGGAGCAAAGACTTGCCAATGTTTTTTGGCTAAAATATGACAAACCTACTGTATTTTTCTGTCAAATGAGGCCAAAAATAGCATTTTTCAACATTGCTATCTACAATCAAATCAGTAAAATGTCAGTTGACTTATATGGCATTTTAAAATAGTGGATGGCAACCCCGACAGTGCAACGGTGCAATCCACCAATGAATAGAACAACACAAGGATTGCTACACACAATAATGGAAGCCTGGATGCAAGAAATAGCATATCTGCACACTTACAGCAGTCATGTCATGGCATAGTACTGCGTCTGCTTCAGATACTTTTTCAGTGAAGTCGGCGTCGGTAAGTAGTCGATGTGGTCACGTCGTACTCGGCTGGCGATGACAAACCGACACAGATGTTGCAGGGAAGGAACAGAGTCAAGTCGTGACACGGGATACAGCAGCTGGACAGGCGCTGGCGCCAAACCAGGAGCATTCGGACGCAGGAAGTACAGAAACTGTCCACTGCGAGAGTATGCCATTGTACGCTCCATGAATTCTACGATTGATGCCGCACCATGAGACTTCGGCTGAGAGTAAAAACTGAACTGTCCTGCAACAGCAATCAACCGAGTAATGCACTCGCCATGTGGCCTACTTGAAATGTGGCCGACAAGCTACACCAGTTACTTATTTTTCGCAACCAATGTCACCCCAAGCTGACCTAAATGACAGCTGTTGGACGCAGATCAGATCAGGCTGCAGTGACATCAGCCATCTTGTATGCAAGATATGTGTCATTCTCTGAAAGATTTTCAATGTGCACTAAAAAAAAATTTGAGCTAAAATTTGACAAAATAGTTACTCCTGCTGACAAGAATGTTGACTCCAATGCTAGTTTTTCTATGCCTTTTCATCACAGAGTTAGAAGCCTATACAAAGTGGACCAACTGATGGGCATTAGGTAAAACCCGCAATACAGTCAAATGCATAATAATACTGAACTGGCTGTTTCAATGTATCATGACGCAAAAAACACAGAAACTGACATAAGACAATTCAACATCATATTACTCATACTTAGCAACACACCAGTATGAATTGCTAATGCAAGCAATGAAATAATACAGATTATGTGAGTTTTTTTACGAATATATGTACAAATGCCCAACAATAAGCACTACATATAGGATTGAAACTAAAGAGTGAGCTATAGAGGTGACTAAGACAATGACTAAGGCAGAAACTTGACAAAAGGCTGCTATTGTGTTCTGCCACACCTGAGGTTACTTCTCAGGCATCGCCATTATACGGGAAGTACCAAATTATATTGCTCAGTAACGCATGAACATACTTGTGTCTCTGAACAAGTGACACTAGGATTGACACATTGTCTGACACATTAACTATAATGCCAAACAAAAAATTGCTAAAAACTTAACACCAGTGCCACAATCTAACTTCGGTTCATGAACGAAAACAGTTAATTTAAAAATACATCATATACTGATTAGTGTACAGTGAGTGGATAATTGTCTGGAGTGGGAAAAGTGAGGGTTAAACAAACTATACCTCCAGACAGTGGCTTAACACACAGTATCCACAATCAGTGATAGTTAGTGTTGTAAGCTTTGTAAGCCTGCGCTGTCACTCGTTGGGTTACACCTGAGCATCTGCAGACTTGACAACCATTAAACCATTGCAGATATAGTGCCAGAGATAGGCAGTACAAGCTTAATCATGGTACAATGACTAATTCACTTGACAATGCAGCATCTGTTTGCACAAAGTCAGATTGAATAGCATGTAGTGTACTGACCTTTGTAGTGCTCGATGCGAGTGTGATGAATGACTCCCTGTGATCGGAAGCTCAGACTCAGAATGTATCGGTCATCGGAGCTGTCACGCACCAGGAATGATCCGTCAGGTTTATCCTGCAGTTTCATCTCCGCCTCCTCCCAGCCAAGTGGACCCCAGTACCAGCCGCACTGCCATACAACAGCACAACAGGCACAGCACAATATAACGTCAGCCCAGTGGTAACATACTCTGAGACCATCAGCCTAGAGGCAATCATACATAAGCTAACCCTGACTCAGCTGTATGAAAATAACTAACAGCTGACGTAAAGTTAACCAGATTAATAGATGGTTAGATACATTTCCAAAATTAGCCGTTGGTGGTTTTTTTGCATGATGACACAACACAAGTTGATTAAATAACAGTAAAAATATATCTATTACTATTGGCTGCAGAAGACTCCAACCATTCCCTAGAATCACACCAAGGAGCTCTATCTATGACGTGGTTAAATACCCTGGGTGGAGACGTCCCCTGAAGAGGCCATTTGCTACTTGTATCCCTCAACTATTTAGTGGGACTAGCAAACATTTAACAATTAATTCATCTGTTAAAGCTGTCAATTAAATCTTCACTGTCAGACTTAACAAACATCTGAATTGGCTTCAGATCATAATGAGTGAATTAATTCAGTACAATGATCAGATATTTCAAGCAACAAAACTTTGTGGTTTAACTAAAAAAAACATAAGTATTTCACCATTGACACAAATATCGTAAACACAATAAACGAACTCACATCTCGAAGTTTGCTGAAACTCTGGATGAAGTCAACATTGGAAGCCGAATCATTAGCACTGTTATCTACAGACAAAATACTTGAGCCATGAACAAAATGACTGTATTGCAACTGCACTGACACAACTTATCAGACAAAATGACGGATACACTGGACCAGCTATGCTAATGTCATCAAAGTTATAAAAAGTAGGAAAGTAAACAAACTAAAGATGCAAATGTCAAAAATAAGGTTGTCTTTAACATTATGCCTAGCAGTTTATCATTTGACACACAATCAGAACAAGTGGAAGTGGTGACGGATAAGTTTGGGGTAAGGCTGCCAAAAAGTTTACTTAATCTTTTGCACTTTTATTTTTGTTTGATTCTCAGAGGCCATTTCATGACATTGATAAACTTTGCAGATCAGCATCATATCTAACAACATCCAGCAAGTTTGTTCCACAGTTGGCAGCACTGGCCAGGCAAAGTTTTGCACAAGTAGACTGAAAGAATCAAGAGTTACAAATTGTTGCAAATGCACACAAAACACTAGCAAACCGCAAATAACAATACAATATTAATGGTAATATGAGGATTGTGGAACGACCACAAACTACAGACACTCAGCCCAAAAAATATCTGACACTATTTGACAGCTGAGTTCCTCCTGTACCCACTATGGGAGGTAACAGCATTCCCCAAACACCCTGGCTAGATTTAAAAGACAAGGAAAGAAAAGTAAGGAAAATGAAAAATACGTGGGTAAGAGGGAAAAAGTGGTTGAGAAAGAAAAAAGGATGGGAGCCAGGAACAAGAGAGAGAAAGCTTTCCCTCACAATTTTTAAAAGTCAGCGCAATGACGCTAAGCCACAAATAATAACACAATGTCTGATATCAGTGCTGTTATGAACTATGGATGGAATCACTAATAACGACAGTAGAGAATAGAGATACGGGAGATGCAAGTAATGATGGGCAAATGATAGTGAGAACCTGTGTGTCTCATGTGACCTCCATTAACTGCTCTACATCAATATTACTTAATGATCTCTCACACAATGACAAATGACTGCAGACCACTGCAGCACAGACACACCACACGCACCACTGACATATTGATACAATCAGGCAGAAAGCATCCATACCCACAGGCGCTCTATCTCCCCTTTGAATTACTGCAGCAACTTATCCTATCACTCCCTCCTTTCCCCTCTTCCATTTCACCCTCCCTTTATTTTTGCTTTCCCATTCCCCATTTCTTTTCCCGGTCTTTTCCCCTAAATCCAGCTGCAAATAACATATCATAACCAGTGGCTTCTATCCTCCCAAATTTGAAGCTGAAATCAGGCGCAAGTTTCCCCCAATTTGGGCTCATGTTCCCCCCACTTTCGGGCTCAAGTCCCCTCCACGGCTCTGTTCCTTTCCTGCCTCCCCTCCATGGCCCTATTCGCCCCTTTTCCTTCCCCTTTCTCTCTACTCCGCTTCCCTATGCTTTACTCCGTTTTCTCTCTAAATTCCCTCCTCCCATTCTCGTTCCTTCTTCTTCCCTTTTTCGAGGGGCCCCACACCCAGCTATAGGGTCTAGCCAGCCAAGTTCTGTAAGCTCCCTCAGCAAATCTGGGCCGAGCCCGGCTGACAAATGGTTTGTGAACTGCATTTCGATGTCAAAACAGCTACTCTGGTGATAGCAATTAATACTGCCATGCAGTGTGCATGTTCTCTGTGAAACAACTTGCCAAATTGTAGCGTGGTATGAGCATGGGCAGCATTGCAGTGCGGCGACTCTACGACTACGTCTCTGCACTGTCATAGTGGCGCAAAAAGCAAAACTAAACTAAGGGGAAGTTTTGTTAATGGTGTAGTTCGCCCAGTGAAAATAAATGGGGAGTTTTGATCTGCAACCTTATCAAAACTTTCCCCCTATTTTTGATTTACAGAATCAAAATAAATTCCCCATATTTTTCACTGGGCGCAAACTGCACCCACCAGGTATAGGGATAAAAGCCACTGATTACAACCAAATTTTCTATAGCACTTCCTACTTCCCTGGCCAGCAATATTTTATGACTTATACAGAATTTATGTTGCAGTACGAAAATACTACAAAATAAATCCTGAATAAATCTTAAAATATGAAAATAATGTATATCAAATACAGTACACAGAGATAACGTAAGCCTGCCTAACATGGACGAAGATAAATGAATCTACTGGAGCGCATTAATTCCAATTATTCTGATGCCCATAGCCTATACAGGAGCAGCAGGTTCATGTGGATAATGTGGATACATTATACAACAAAACGGCGGCCAGGAAGCCGCCCAGCCAACTAAGCCAGGCGCCCAGCTACAGCTGCTGTGGTCCATTGGACACAGATCAGCAAGTCGCCTGTCTGATCAATAGCTGGGAGAGAGAGGAGACAAAAAGACATCATAATGGCAGAAGTAAGTGCTGAAACAAGTCAGTTAAGCCCGTTTTCCACCCAAAACAATGCACAAGCAAGAAAACAGACACCACTTCTATGCTTGCGATTTGGCTGTTTGTGTCAGCAGAGTGCGTCCGTTGCGTGAGGTACTTTTCTTGTGTCGCCTGCTGACGTCACTTGCATCAAAAAGTACGCATAAGGGCTATTTGCAAAGTTGCATTAGATCATGGATGGAAAGCAGGCTTTTAAACTGCTGCCACATCACAGGCTCACAGCTCTGCACAGTAGGCCTAATAGAAAGACAGCAGCAGAGCTGTATGTTCCAGACTGTCAGAACACTGTCTGACTGACAGTCCATTAATCAGTGATGAGCCTGCCTGCCTGCCGTGCCGTCGTGGTCCATAAGTCCCCACAGCCATCTTTGTGATCTTCTGCATTGCACCCTATTCCCCAGACCTTCACAGTTTGCGCCTGCCTTGTGAGCATGCCAATTCTTTGCACACATATACCCGCCACTAGCCAAGTACAACTAGCAAAGATTTACCAGGCCTTGAGATGACATTAAATGCGACCATCCACCTAGTTGTACACAGTAGAGCTGGGAATAATCGATTCCAGTGAATCGATTCGTCAGAGCAAATCAAACTCAAGCTTATTTTGATGTGACTCACCAATTTCCAAAAACATTAAAGCCAAGTTCTGTTGGCAAACTCATGTTTCTGCATATTGATTGCGCTAACTGCATGCGTGCGTTAGCGTTGCACACAACCTTCGTTTAGTTTCACTTCACTATCACTTTCACATGAGCTTCCGAAGGCACAAACAGTGATGATAAGTTAACCCTCTATTCCTCGATGTGATTTTTACGCGCGAAAGCAGCTACTGCTTTCAGCGCGTCTTAGCCATCGCAATTCTGTCTGTCCGTCCATCTGTCACACGGGTGGATCAGGCAAAAATGGTCCAAGCTAGGAGCACCAAATCTTCACCGTCAGCTGCCTGAAAGACTTTAGTTTCAGGAACCATAAAGCTTTTTCATAAACTCGAAGGGGGACACCCCGAACGAGGGTGCTAAATGAGAGGGGGTGGGCAAAATTTGTGATTTTTGGCCAATAAGTCGCTGCATCTCAGTAACGGTGCGAGATAGGGCCTAGGTTACTATTAATCATTAATAAGAAGTCGTACACTGGCTCTCGATTGGCGCCGAATTCAATGACCTTGAACGCTAAAATAGGGGGTTTTAGACGTCTGACGACCTTTCTAACCAAAATTGGCAGAACTGTTACTCCAGCCCTGGGGAATGTTCATACCAATACTGGTTTTTACACCGGTTAGTTTTTGGGTTGAGCCCATATGGGACAGATGTAGACAGACAGACATAACAGACACTGCATCTGTTGGTTTATGATGCCTTTTATCGACTGACACTTTGTTATGCTCAAGCACAGCAAAACAGTTGTACAAAGTAACTTTTGTCACTGCATTAAAAGACTAAAAGGTGTTAATTTTTTTAAAATCATGAGTATTCATGACTAATTCATAAACGCATTAATCTAACAGTTCCAGTTATATGTGGTACTAAGTCACTTTCTGAGATGTCTGCAGAAGCAACAAAGTGTAAATGCAGTTGCAGTTTTGCAGAAGCAGTGGCTGATTAACTGATTATAACTTAACATACATTACAACATATACAAAAATATGCACAAAGTTACCTTGAGTGAGCAGGTCTCTGTGAGAGCCAATGCCAGAAACACTGCTGCTGGAAATTCCACTTTCTGACATGTCACTTTGACATCCAACACTAGATGAGCTGCCGGCCCACCCCGACCCAGTCATCAGTCCTGATGAACTGTCTCTAGCAGGCAGAGTCAAAGTTGAAAGCGTCCGATGAGCACGTGGCCTCAAAAACTCAGAAGATGGTGGAATTGGATCCAGACTACTGCGTGACATGTTGCCACCAGAAGCCTGGATTCTCTTGGGTGGCAGAGGTGGCAAGTTACGCCTCTGAATCTCAGCAGCAGCTGATGAATGTCGCTGAAGAATTCTAGCGCCTATACTTGAATCTTTCACTTCACCATCGACAACGTCAGCCTTCTTGTTCTTCTTTTTAGAAAACAAATTGTGCAGTCGAAACTTATCCTTAAAAGGGCTGGCACATTTTGCTATGGCAGAAATCTTTGACGGGCTTCTGCACTGACTAGTATTTAAAATATTTTTATCTTCTTGTGCACAACTGCCGGCAATTGCATTGTGATCTGATGACGACATACGATCAAAACAACTGTATGGTGTTGGGTTATCTCCAGAGTCTGACACATCGGAAGACGCAACTGAAACTGAAGATTTGCAGTCAGAAGCTTCGGAGCGTGGCGCAGCCAATGGTATCCCCAGTGCATGAGCCTCTTTCATCACCTCTTCCCAACTCATATGTGTTCTTTCTTCATTCACTGATTCTACCGACACATCACCAGACAGCATGTCTGATGACATTGGCATGTTCTCCTCGATATACTGTGGAGACGTCTTGCGATAATTTCTTGTTGGAAGTGGTGGTAGGTCACTATCATCATCACTGTCCATATCAAAACCAACAGGAACATTTCCAGTTCCACTTGCTCGATCGTCATCCATGCTAGCATTCAACGTCGATTCAGACCTGGAAGAATAGTCTGATACTCGACTGCTCACTGACAAACATTCCCCCCTTCCCTGTTCATGATCATCAGTCCCTGTACCTCTTGTGATGCATGGACTGATGCTATTCTGTTTCACTGGCAGTGACTGACCGTTGGACAATGCTGCAAATGAACTGTCAACCGGCACATAATCGGCCTTACTGCCAACTTTTTTCTCATCAACTGAATCATGACTAATTCGACGCAAAACCGTAACACTTTCACAGTACGGTACATAATCCACAGAAACATGCTGCCTGTTATTTGTATTATTGACTTCAGCTGCAGTACTGCCACATGTACTGTGAAGTCTTTCAACATTGGAATGATCCAAGTAGTCAGTGGAACTGCCTCCGGATAATGGTAACGAACTTGCCATCATTGCTTTTGCATCTTCAAGCAGCATGTAATCTGAATTCTGGGATGAAAAAAGCTCGGAAAAAGGATCATCATCTTCTGGTCCACTACTGTTTAGACCTTTGTCTTCATTACCGCTGCAAAGTGACGGCTGAATACCTGAATCTATGGATTCTGCTGTAGATGGTTCCGTGGACATTCGGCCATCTGACACTGACCTAGTACTTAACATAACATTTGTCTTTTTATACACAGCAGTACCAGAAACTTGCGCTTCGAATGCTGGTTCATCTACTTGCATATCATCAGGCGTTAAACTACAATTTCTCAGTTTCTGATGTGGTGAACATTCAAGTGGTTTAGGAAAACTGCTCATACATTCACCACTGTTCTTCAGATGACAGGATAAACGACTCTTTCTCGATTCCATCACTACTTCTCCAGTTTTGACTTTTTCACGGCGCATTAGCTTTGGTGGTGATGAAGACACACGTCGACATGTCACATGGTTTGAATTCTTGGACATTTCTTCAACTGTTTGCCCAACGTCAGATTCAACTTTGCAACTTTTATCAGCAGCATACCCATTACAGTTTTCACGATGTGAATACTTCTCAAAGTCGCTGTACTTCAGACTTATGCTGTTATCATTCTGTGGCGAGGCAAAAGAGCTGTTAATACTAGTAATCTTCTCCTGACCTGAATTGGCACTCCGGAATCTATTGAGCATGTCTGCATCTGAACTAGCACGACTGTTTAAAAAATGATTTCCATTAAACTGCTGCTGATTTGTCAGTGAACCAGAACTGTGGTTTGACGACAATCCAAGCACCATTCTTGATGAGGAAGTAACCTCACCAGCAACAGCTTGTGTCTGATCCGCATTGGTTGAACTGCACGTAATATCCAATGCATTTCTCAGTGAAAGTTTGCTGATATCAGATGACGTCACTTCATCCTGCCGTTCATCATATGTAGAAACTGGGACACTGTCTCTAGATCGTGAAACTTTGTATCTGAATCGACCCCACATCTACAGCTTGATAAGCACAAAGCGTTACACGATAATACTATCACATAGCCTGGATCGGTATAGTAGAACAATGTAAGAAATTGAGAACATAAGCCACTTCACACAGCAGTAGTCTGTAGCCGAATTAATTCCTTTCCCAATACTGTACAATTACACTAACTTAGACCAGCTTCATATTGCACCAGTGAACTCTACTCGTCGAGTGCTACAAAAGATATCATTACACCACCGTTCAATTCTTTTTGCAAGTAGCAGAAAAACACTTTGAAGTACCGATCTCACTGTTATTATAGCGACCACCGAAAAAACATTTACTCGTCGAAATTGAGTCATCGCCAAAATTGAATCGATTTTATCTTATTTTATTTTGAATTTTATTTTATTTTATACTACTTTAAATTTTTTTCTAATTTGGAATTTTTTGTTTTATTCTGAATTTTGACTTTGTTTTATTTTATTTTTAAATTCTACTTTAAACTTTATTTTATTTTTAAGTTATTTTTAATTTTAATTTTATTTTTGAT
>Ga0056128_1003969_pt1 | contig 18412 bp, 11 predicted proteins | sample WorMetLIZISLAND2_FD_71113 | JGI IMG/M metagenome (GOLD analysis project Ga0056128, IMG submission 71113) | Marine gutless worms symbiont microbial communities from Max Planck institute for Marine Microbiology, Germany - Olavius geniculatus... ... | reverse complement strand
TTCAAATGTGAATGGCAATTATAAACGTTTAGCAATGATGATTTTTCCGAGAATCAACTGACCAAATTTAGTGCAATTGAAATAATAAGAACAAATAAAGGCGGCGTCACAAATTTAAACGTTGCATGGATATAAATAATCTGCGAGCGAAGCGAGCAGAAAATTTTTTGTACCCCACGTTTTGTCCAGTTGCTCATGGAACCCTTCTGGGGGGGTTAAAGCCGACCCCCTAGACAAGTTCCAGTTGGGAGGTCGTCCTCCTGCAGTGGCAAATCGAACACTGGGGCGTGGTAAAAGTGAAAGTGCCCACTTCTTGCAGGGGTACCATACTGAGATAAATCATTTTACTTAAATCACTTTTCTAGTTTACACTAACACGAAAATCATGTACAAGATGCGTTGCACTGCAGGCCACTTTGTGCCCCCTGGAACTTGCAAATCTCCCCCTCCCTGACTCAGAGTGGAGGCAGTTTGCCCTTTGCCCTTGCCACTTTACCCTACGTAGTAGGCCCTGGTGTAAACATGCATTTGATCGAGGCTGGGGTTCTGTCCTGGGCTCCCGTTAGTCCCGTACCTCGCTGGCCAGTGGGCAGCTAACATGCAGCGCTCCCGGTACCTATCCCCTAGCTGGATTTGAGGTGAGAAAAAGGGTAGGGAAAGAAAAGTGAGAAAAGAAGGGAAGAGAGAATCGAAAGGAGAGAGAGATGGGGAAGAAAAAGAATATGGGAAGGTCGAACCTCCCTCGAGAAAAAATTTTGACGCCCGTGACGCCGATTAAACTATCATTTAGACATGACCACCTGCTAATGTTCACGATAACACCGCATAGTCCGCGACAATGACATATACGCTGTATCTGTACGTGGGTGGTCTGTTCCTGCATGCACGGTGAGTATCGATAGAGATACATGGCGCGCGGACATCGCAGGCGAGCTGCTGAGCAGTGACATCATCGACCGTTTATTTCCCGACGCTCGGGGAATAAGGCCGTAGGGACTGCTGGTCACTGACCGATGCTATGACAGTGACGTCACTGAGCAGTGGCGGGTCCAGAATGTCGGAATAAGGGAAGGGGGACGGAAGACGCTGAAAGCGTCGAGGCATGCATAGCGTCGACTACGGCGCCGAAGGGTGTAGGCCCTAGGAGTGATTGAGTGAAGGGGTGTCCCCTTTTCTGCTTACCCCGAGTACAAATATGCGACAATCTGAGTCATTTAAAGAACAAAATTGCTGGCAATGGTGAACAAAATTACCAGATCGGCATTAGGCACCGCAAACTGAAAATGCGACAAAACAAAATGCAGGCCAACAGTGGCGTATAGCCAATCAAAAACGCATGCAGAGTAAAATGTTATGCGAGACTGCAATTTTCAGCACTATAGCTCAAAACGCGAGAGTGTGTTAAAATTTTAGAAGTGGAAAATTCGTAGTAAAAGACATGGTTTTACATTTTCCAACCCTGCAATTTTGTGCCACTCTGCACTTGTATAAGCCTTTATGCAAGCAGTTTATATCTTTGTCAAGCCGCTAGCCAAATATAGCCCAATCTTACATCGTAGTCTCGTTAGTCTACATGAAAAAAATCGTCCAAATGGCATAGGAGAGCGATAGAAGTGAGAATGAAAAGCCGATGAGGAGAAAAGTGGGATAAGAGAGGTAGGGAGGAGGGAGTCCGACGACTTACAGGCTTCGTCTCAATGGCTTTAGAGAGAGATGCGATGACGTAGGTCTTCGGAGCTGCGTGGACTGTGGATGCAATCGGGTACTGACTCAAATCCACAGCAGTTTCACGATCGGCCACATGACGTCTATAGCCGAATGTAGGTCTATAAGTCCTGGCAGCTCTGGCTGCAGTATCAGGGGTGCATGAGTACGAGTCATTAGCTTTACTGGATTTGAAAGAAAATTTTTTGTAAACTTTAACCAAAACCGTACAATGTGGAGTCCACAGCCACTTAAACTCAGTTTTTTTTTTTGGGGGGGGGGCGACTCTTGCAAAAATTCGGGAGAGTTTTTTTCGTGCTTTCCGTCCTTACGTTGCGTCCAATTATTAGTACTTTTAGAATGGCTGACCGCTGCCAATTCAGGTAAACCATCAACCCAGATCAACTCAGCCTGGTTGTCCCTCTGTGGGTAGGTGCATGAGTATGGGTCTACCAGCGAAAGCTGAGACGTAAACAAACACGCTGCACGATGCACTTGCTGCGTATCCGTGGTCTTGCACTGTAAACTGGTATCTGGCTGCGGACGAACTGGAAATGGAAGTCAGAGCCGTCATACGGGCCTTATGGCCTCAAAAGTACTTTACGTTTACGAATGTTTGATACAGATTCGTTGACTAACAGCGGACCGGAAAGAGGAGAATCTAGACACCGTTTGTTACGGTACTGTAAAAGCTCGTCGCCGACTGCGTCGCTGGAGCCCAGTTATCGATCTGCCGGTCCAGATAGCTCCGCCTATCTTAGTGCTGTGCAATCACGTTACCTTGCAGAAGTTGCTGGTTATATTTGTTCGAAAAGAATATTCAAGACAGATGATTGTCATGTATCGACACAGTCGCGGTCGCCAGTACCCCGACGGTTCGATTCGCCACAGTGATAAATTCATGTATCAGGTCTAGGTGACTGTTAGTAGGCTTACTTGCTCGGATGAGTGACCGGCAAACCACCATCTCGACCGTATATGTAACCAACCATCCTCACCAACTCAGAGTGGCCATCCATCTGTGAGTAACAGCGAAAGTTGGAGCGAAAACGCGATGCACTGGGTCCGTATCTGTGTGGTCTCGCAGTGTTGACTGGTGTCTTGCTGAGAACTAAGGAAACGCAGATCAGCGCTGCCCTGTGTGCCGTGTGCCTCAAGTCAGGAAAAACTTGACGCCGCGGCACCGATGTTTAACAAGAAATTTGAGCTAATGCTCACGACGCGCGCGAAAGCCTATAGCAGTTCCGGTTCAGTAATTTAGCTAAAAATTGGGGTGTTCACGCGAAGTTAATATAGGCCTACAAATACCAAATTCTCTATCTGGATCCGCGACGCCACCTTCTGAATGATATATAGATCTGTGTCGCAGCCCGAAATCGCCAAAAAATCCATAAAACCCCCTATTTGGCGTTTAAGGTCATTCAAGGTCATTGAGTTCGGCGCCAATCGAAAGCCAGTGTACGACTTACATATTAGTGATTAATAGTAACCTAGGCCCTATCTCGCACCGTTACTGAGATACAGCGACCTATTGGCCAAAAATCGCAAATTTTGCCAATTAGTGCTGTGCTCATTTAGCGCCCTTGTTCGAGGTAACCCCTTCGAATTTATGAAAAAGCTTCTCGGTTCCTGAAACTAGAGTCTTCCAGGCCGCCGACGATAAAGATTTGATGATCCTATAGCTTGCACTGTTTTTGACTGAGCCACCCGTGTGACAGACAGACGGACAGACGGACGGACAGACAGAATTGCCATGGCTAAGACGTGCTGGAAGCAGTAGCTGCTTTTGCGCGTAAACAGGCATTACTTTTCATGGAAAACCCATCACAAAGCCACGGATCGAGCGTCACCTGCCATATGGGATCATACGGTATTACTTGCTACACGACACAGGTGAAACCACCCCGCCTCAACTCCGCCCAGACAGACATAGTATAGGCCCATACGTGTGGTCTCACGATTTATCTACCCCGGAGGGGCGAAAGGATGAGTTGACCTTGGTGGCTGGTTATATACTGAAATGAAATACTGAAATACTGCTAACAGTCAGCCATCAGCAGTGAGCACTTGATAGCGATCTGACTGGAAGTCGAACCCACGACCTCGCGACGTCTTAACCATTATGTTCACTATACCAAGCATCGTATCGAATGACTAATGTCAAGTCTATTCGATCAGATCTGATCCGATACGCAACTTGCCCAGCCTTGCCGCCCACGCCACGGCGGGCGAGGTGGCGAAGCGGGCGGGCGTGCCTGGTGCCCGCAAGCAGGCCAGACCGGCTGGGCGTGCAAGGCCCTGATGTCTCCTCTGCCGCCCAGGGCCTGGCCGCTGCCGCCTGCCTGAGAGACCCGGCTCGGCCCAGCGTTGTCTCGGCGTACGGCTGAGTTTCGCCGGTCGCTCGACCAGCTGGCCCTAGAGACTACTATAGCGAGCGCAACCGCTGTTATGTGGTGCGGTCTTCCCCGTTCCTTCGACGAGGAACCGGGACAACGGCTGGAATCATAGCGCCGCCACTTGCCGACCGTCAGCCGTCATTTCCGGTTTTGTCGATGGATTTATTTGTGTAAGGCTTGTAGGCGCTTACAGGCACGCGGTTGAAAGAAATATAGGCCTCCTTCTCGAACTTGATTTCATCCGTTAGGCCTATTATACCTGTGATCGACTGACTGGTGATGAGCTGATGCTTTTCGTATGAGAACAACGGCAGAAACAGCGAGTTTCGTAGGTGTACCTAACAGCTCCTTCTGGTAGGCCTATATGCCCGTGCGCTGAGTACAGGTAGGTCAGTGCGCCACGTTTCTGATATTGACAACGCGTACGGTACACCTACTATCGTTTGTGCACATCGATGACCTAACGTACAGAGGTTCTATTTCATAGTCATTCTTTCGCCAGTCAGTTGTGGTTAGGGTAATTAATGTTAGCCGTGCTTCGTCGGTATAGCAAATGATGCGGTCGTGAATTCGGCTTTGACTTCGAACTTGATGACCTACTAACTGGTAATTGCCAGCTAGATAGACTATAGCTGCGGAAGCAAAGCTCATCTCTCCTGAGCTCTTGAAGTACATGAATGCGGGATAAACTACCGCCTTGGATCGCTGCCGGAAGCAGACCGCCGACTGATCTACAGTCGCTGGAGATCGCCACTGTATTTCTCCGCGACTTCCGGTTGTGGCGCCCGACGTGGTGCTAAAAGCTCTCTCGTCGCATTTCCGGTTTTCGCCGACGCTGCAAATTGCCGCACCGGAAATGTGTTCGACGTCACGTGGCCGGAAATACATCGGACTTCGCCACGAAAGTAAGTAACGTCTTATACGTTACATCATATCTAGAGAACGTAAAGCGGCCGGTGCTTTAAGTTGCGTAGGCCTACACAGCGACGTAACGGAACTGAACTAAACCGAGTTTTCTAAAAATAGGGGTTTTAGTGATGTTAGTGATTTTTTGACGATTTTGGGTGCAAACGAGTGAATTGCGACGAAATGGATGGAGATAGACCAATATTACCTGCGAACAGGAACTGCTATCCTCTCGTGCGTCTCATGAGCATTAGCTCAGATTTCTTGTTTCCCTGGTGCTGTAACTGATTGTAACATTGCTAATAATATATTGTATTAAAGTATAGAGATTTGCTATTTGGGGGGGTGGAGGGAGAAGAGAAACTGCAGAACACAGCGGAGGGGAAAATCCTTTAAATCCCCCTTCAAGAAATGGCGGGATAAAAAAGCTGACCATAAAGGCCGGTTCACACTAGCCGTGTTCATGGGTGATTAAATTTTACGTCTGTGTTCACGGCCCGTGTTCACGGTTGTTGGTTTTGTGTCCCGTGAACACGGTCCGTGTCCACGGGCCGTGTGGATGAACCGTGACACTGCAACGATAAATCTATAGTATTTTCGGTGCCATTTTGCAGATAAATTTGCAGTATTGCTTTTGGTTACGTTTCCATCGATTACGGCATACATGTATATAAGACGAAAGAAAACACGATTATTGGCTATTGAGACGAGCAATATACCGGTGCAAAGATTGTCTATTGAAAACGTGTGTAACAGCCGACTCTTTCACAGACAGACGTGTCAGTAGACGTTTTACGATAAAACATATTTGCAATGGTACAAAATACACAAATAGAAAATAATATATTTAAACAATCTCAGTGACGTTGCGTTCACGTTATCTGCAATGCTGCGGTAATAAAAGGAATTTTCTGATCAGTTGATATATCGCCTACACGAGCCGTGAATTAACACGGGTGCGCTGTTCACACTACCCGTGTTCACGGGCCGCGCACACGGGCCGTGAACACGGCTAGTGTGAACCGGCCTTAAGACAAAAGGACATGACATTCTCCGTCTGTCTGCCAGAAGCTCATCAGTGACAGACTTCAGCAGTGGTGCCTGTACATGGGCTATATACGTAATGTATCGTGTGACTGGTCGGTGGCAGGTAATTGCTGGAGCACTGATAATTGAACATCAATGTTTTACAGCGCTCAGTCGCTCTATCGCCCGTCTGCCTGACATTTGCTCACTTCGCCGCAGTCGTCGATAGGCCTATTGATGTTTTTTTGGCCTGCGCATCTATTCACGGGCAACGACAGATTATTGACTTTTACTGAACCATTGCTGAAGCCCAGTGCACTTTTTCTCCAGGGTTCAGAACTTTTAAGGCTCCCCTGCATGTGGTCCCTGAATGCACGAATTGGCCAGGCCAAATCCGCCTATCAGGCCCGTCTTTAGGGGGATGACACCTTGGCACTGTGCCAAGGGCCCCGCGCCCCAAAGTGGCTCCGCGCTAGGGCGGTGATCGCCGCAAAGAACCTTGGATCGATCGATCAATCCAATTCTAACCAATGTTCATAGCCTTAGGAATGAATTAGGGGCTTACTTTCACAATTTGAACTCAAAAAGCCTACATTTTTTTCATGGGCGGGGGGTTAAAGTAAAATCTAGGGTGCAAAAAATTTTTTTTTCGCTCGATCCGCTCGCGAAATTGTACGTTTAAAAACACGCAAGATACAGGCCCCTACCTTACAAGCTTTGGCCTATTCTACAGTTTGCGGTGTGCTGTGATCACAGGTCGGTATATGATATTAGGGGCCCCGCGGATAAATTAGTGCCAAGGGCCCCGCGCTGGCAAAAGACGGCCCTGCGGTCTATAGGATAAAGTGAATAGGGCCTCCGTTGAAATGTTGTACTCATTTCATGAACATTTAAAAAACACATCTCCAGGGTGACTACATGGATGACCAGTATGTCTGGATAGCCCAGAAAATTTGGAAATGCCAGGAAATTGGCAGTGATAATGGAAAGGTCGGTAAAATTGAACATTAAGTCGCGGGAAATATTAGGAATTATTGCCGGCGGCAAAATATCGCTAGGAAAAGCTGTTTAAGCCTATTGCTAATTTGACACAAGTGAAACAGGGGCTATCCATAAAAGTAAAATGATAATGACGATGATGACGATGATGGATTGGCTGCAGATGTTGATTCAAAGATACGATTCAGCATTGAGCCGTTGCCTGGAGACGACGCGTTCGACCAATGGCGAGACGGCATGAAAGCAGTCGCCGGGCTGCCGATGGGGATTCCGGCCGACTTCCGCAAGAAGGTATCGATCTCATTTATAAAGGTTAAACGTTGAAGGTTGTCTATAAAGCTCACAATGGTAGCCCATCTCAGAGCTACGGGGCGTCACCTGCCGTATGAGATCGTCTGTCACCCGACACAAGTGAACGTGACCGGTCTTCAACCCAGCCAGTTAAGCATGCCGGTACTTTCTGTGATAGACTGAACCTACATCTATGATCTGACTGATTTCTACTCTAGCGCTTGCTCAAAGTTTATTTCTGCTTTTGAATTTCTCCTTTCGCAAAAATGGGGGTTTTCCAGCCCCAGGTTTTGTTCCTATATCAACGGAAATTTTCCGACACGAAGAACATTTTCCATCTGATTAGAATAAGTAGTTGCCACTCCCCATCTACCACAACCCTCTGAACTCTGATATTTGGCTGGTCTGTCAAGACTGTCATGCCATTTATGTCGCCTGTTTCTGGTACGTGTGTCACGGGCGTTAAGTTTTGTATGGTTTACTGTATAGGTGTGGTTGGCTTTGGCGGACAACTACCTGAACGGGCTTTGCATCGACTGGGAAAAGACGAAGACCCTGGCGTTCAATCGGAAGAGTAACCCCGACGATAACAAGCTCGGGCTGCAGATTGTCAAGGTTGGAAAAATAATTTCTTTCATGCGCCGTTATAGCCGGAGCTCGGTCAAAAATGTTGGTAGTGGTTCAAGCGTGAATGATCTTTTTTATTTGCTTTTTTCTGCTCATTTACTCTCTCAACTATTCTTTTTTAGTTTTATACCAGACCAGAACCCTTTTTTTAAATGATAACCTGAACATTAAAGCTTGGACAAATAAGGCAATGTACGTTAGCGGCTAGATGTCGCTGAAGACAAACGGCGTGTTCAAGGTGACAGATCCTCACTGCAACGATGGAGGCTGATCGTATTCGAAACTGACTCATTGTTCGACCTATACCGTACCTAAAGCGTTTATGTTCCACTTTTACCCTTTATGTTGATTTTATAGTTTATTAGATAAACGAACCTAAAATCCACCAAAACTTTTAACTTTTGAATTTGCAAACTTTTCAATTTTACTCGATGTGGACAGTATTTAGCACTTCTCATTCTCATTCTAATAACTTAAAACTTATGAATACGCCAAACGTCACAAGGTTGGGCTTTTTTGAAAATCCGGGTTTAACGCTAGAAACCCCAAACCCGATAAAATTCACCCGGTTTTATTGTACATGGGTACATTTGGTATGCAGGACCTACATCGTACAGGCAGCAGTACGTTTAGTGGTGAAGAAAACGATGACGATCGTGCAATGCTGCAGCGCGTACTGCTCGCCTATGCGCGCTGGAACAACAAAGTCGGCTACTGTCAGGGTTTTAACGTCATAGCTGCCGTCATACTTGACGTCATGGAACGACAGGAAGACTGCGCCCTCAAGGTAAGGCCTAGAAAGTTGTGCGTCCGGTTGGATGCCGTTCGTCCTTAAGATCTAACAAGAAAGCCCAGCTGTCGCTAGGGAAGACACGCTACAGCATACACAGTTCCTGTTGCAGTGTTAACCTTCAGCGTTATTGAAGGTCGATGATTTTCATCTCATCTGAAAGGACGTGTGTGATTTTCCGTTAGTGATTAATAGCAAATTTGGCTCTATCTCTTACCATTTAGCCACAATAGCACGTAACGATTTTCAAGGTCATCCAAGGTCAATGATTTTATGTCACTTCCTATTAATGACCAATAGTAAACTTGGCAATATCTCGCACCGTTTCTGAGATATGGCCAGTTTTCTGTCGAAAAACAAACATTTTTACCCCATCCACCCAACCCCATATTTGTTAATGTTTCCTTTGCACTGGATCGCTGAAATTTTGCAGGCGCCGAAACACTACACCAGGCTAATTATTCGTAAAAAAAAATTCCAGTACGACCTACTGTTCAGCCACAATATATCCGTGACAGACAGACAACAGGCAGACACGTCGTGCTATAGACGCGCTTTAGAGCATGGCTGTAGCGCGCCAAAAAGTGCAGCCCCAGGTATCTTGTGCAACTTTCAATTAACAGAATGCAATAAGACTAGGTTTGCATAAACTTGAATGGGTTGACCGTCCAACTTACTGCAGGATTTTTAATTCAGGTGAGTGACCATAATACCCCGTTTACTCGAGAAAGCTGGCTCTTAAAACTGTTTCTAAGAGCGCTCTAAGACTATGGCGAAATTTGGTAAATATGAAAAATATACTCCAAAATATGGATTGCATATTATGGTTATGGTTTAGTTAATATGTTAATTTAAAAGGTGGTCACATTTTTTGTTTAACTTGTGCAAACTTTTTATACACTGTGGGGGCATAAAAAGCACACCAAAATTTTTTTCATCATGACTTGAAGAAAAGCAATACAATTTTAATAAGTTTTGGTAAGAATATTCCTGACACAACTGACTATCAAATGACTAATTTCCCACCTCACCCATTGTCTGTTTTTGCACTACCTGGGGAAAGAAAACGAATAAAATATTGCATTTTAACCACTTTGGTATTATTGCTTAATCAAAACAACACACGAAACACACATTTTGTCCATAATTTCATCATTTTAGTTAATAGTTTATCTAATTGTCCATTTTTAACTGCCTACGAAAATGTTTGAAATGTTGGCTTACGAACATGGGCTCGGCTCGGAGAAACTTTCTCCATTCGTTGATAGCAGCGTTGATGACCAATCCAGACTTTACCAGTCGCTTCTTGAATTTATCAATATTCCTGAATGTTATGCCTATCTAATAGACGTGCCGCTGCACAACAGTCAAACCTTGTAATTGATTGGCTGTTGGTGGCCACATATCTGGAAAGATGAAATTTTATAAAGTTTTTTTATTGATTTTAATGCATATTTTGTCTGTTCTGTTTTTCCCAGGTAGTGCAGAAGCAGATGTTGGGTGAGGTGGGAAACTGAATGGCCATTTGATGGTCAGTTGTGCCGTGAATATATGTACCCAAAATTATTAAAATTGGATAACCCTTCTTTAAGTTATGGCCAAAAAAATTGGTGTGTTTTTTATGTCCCACAGTGTATTTTTAAATAAAACGCGTTTTAACGTGTTTTCTTATTTTTCCCTCAACGTTTATTACACTTGTGGACCGTGGCTGTATAGGTGATGATCTATCTGATCGACCGTGTTCTTCCGGAGAGTTTCTTCGCCAACAACCTGCGCGCGTTGTTCGTGGACATGGCCGTGTTTCGCGATCTGATGCGACTTCGACTACCACGCCTCTCACGACATCTCGATAGACTACGGGCCACTTCACCGTCCTATCACAACTCAGGTTAGTTAGAGAGAGAGATGCGAAGTTTTGTGTAGTGTCAGACTACTGTCTGAAGTGATATAAGACGAAAATGCGTGTTAAACCAACTTGTACACTCCCGACAGCGGCTTATATACGTATATGTGGTGCGTAGGTTCATATAGTGACACTTATTTAAAGCTTGAACTGGACGGTATGGACCGATATCGGAGGGATCATACTGGCACTTCCGTGGCCGCGTAGAAAGCCTACCGCTATACTTTTTTCGTGAAATGGTTACAAAATAATGTAGTGAATAGCCCCCCCCCGCCTCCCTACACTGACGCAGAGGTGGAAAATAAGTGAAAGCGTGCTGTGACTATGAGGATTATCTTGACATAGCACAGGTTTGTTTGACTAAGACTCTGGTCATCGTTGGGCTGTGTCAGACTCAGACCACGGTTTGGACTGTGCGACGCACGCTCGGAATCTTGCAGTACCGGACGTCTGCGTAGCAAGCTGTGCTGACGGCCGGCAAAAAAACGAGCATGTCGCTTGTTGCATGCAAATACTTCGACTTCGACGCGAACCCTTTGAAAGCAAAAGCTTATGCCGGACACGTGCATTTACTGGTGTGTGGAACAGCTACTGATAAAAAGCAGGCTAACAGTGGGCTTACGCCTGCTGCGCGTTTCAACGGTGACAAAAATATTGCTGCAGTTAATGACGGTATTATGGTCACTGTGCTTGCGTCATTGCTGCTCCAAGCGCCGTTTTTTACTCGTCGTTACGTATTTTTCCACCTCTCATATTGTACGATCTTTTTGCAGTAGTATAAATATCACACATTGGATCACACCGGTACGTTCACGTAAATTTTTACGTTTCTTTCCGTTGGTGTCGTTTTGCCATTTTGCACATCGGAATTCGTCTCGCGTTACCTGCCTAGGCCCCTGTAGTCCTACCCGAAAGCCAAACGTTTTTGTGTTTCCGTCTACGTCATTCGGTGCCAGAGGCCTTATTTTTTACGTCTCATTTTTTATCATTTCTTTTTATTCACGCATTCTGTGTCATTGCACTGAGCTTCTGGTAATCTCTGTTCGCGTTTATTTTGGTTGTTTTAATTTTTTTGTTTATTTATTTTGTCTGCTAATTCGGCTATTTACTGTAAGTGAGATTTTAACTAAGTTCAGTTTGGTTAAGTTCAGTGACTTAGGAATGGTCTAGCTGGGACACTAGTTCTCAACCAGTTCACATACCGTAAGGGTGCGTTCACACAGACACAAGTGCGAGTCTGAATAGTACCCATAGACAGGTTTCAGTAATCACGAGTTTGCATGGATTCCAATGGCGGCCGTTTACACTGATACAAGTACGGGTTATCTATGAATTTTACTCATACGAGATAATACACAGACAGCAATGTTGTGCAGCAGTTCTGGACAGGCTGTTTGCGCACCACTGTGGCTGCCTAGGCTTACTCAGCCTTCCGTCCCTTTCGGGTATGTAGATTAGTTGCGTCGTGCATGCGCCTGTTGCCGGCTATCTGGTTCTTTCTGTTAATCTGCAAATAGTTGAATGTGCATGAAATAAAAATACGCCATATTCTCTTTAGTTTTTTTACCGACTGGTTGCACTTGTTTTATGGTGCGGCTGTCCTCATAGGCCGCACTATACGGGTCTTGTCCGTCTGTCTTTCCGTCCGTTCGTCTGTCCGTCTGTCGCGTACGGACTTCTAACTTAAAAACTAAGAAGCCCAGCTGTCGCTACACAGCCGACCGAACTAGTTGTCAGTGACGTTCGAGGTAAGCCAAGGTCGATGACTTTCATTTTGTCTGAAAGAGCGTAAGCCTATGCCACTTCCTATTAGTGATTAATAGTAACCTTAGCCCTATCTCTCACCGTTTCCGAGACACGACTACTTATAGCTTGAAACTTTCGGTTGAAAATTGCAGCCAAACCGCTGCAAATGGAGACATGGTTTTTATTGACATTTTATAGGAAGTCGCCAGCGCCCTATCCGATGGTACAATCGCCGACCCTTTACGACTTACCGCTTAGCCACAACATTGCACAATTGGCATACTATAATGCGTTATGACTGTTCAAGGTCATCTAAGGTCAATGATTTACATGTCAATATGCGACTTACTGTTAGTTATTCAATAGCAACCTAGGCCTTATCTCGCATCCTTCAACCACAACACATCCTTGACAGGAGTAGACGGACAGACAGACAAATAGGCGACAACTCGTGCCATAAGCTCGACCGTTACATAAGTACGGTCGGCTAAAAAAGATGTAGAAAAAAACAAAACTGACTAAAACGTTCCTTGTGGCAAACGCAACCGGTGTGCCAATATTCAGAGCAAAAGGTCAAAAGGTCACGGTAACGATTAAAGTTAAAGCTAGTGCAGGTGGACCGCGGACGGCCGCACAATTGGTCGCCACTGGGCTGACGTATCTTTCTATAGTTCGCGTATATGCCGTTACTGCTGATGATTCGGCGTTTCAACTTTGCACTATGTGCAAACTAGTACCGGTGAATGATGGTAGCTGTGGTGGCTGGCTGGGGTTGATTGTTTTATTACTGGCCTGCATGCGGTATAGTTGGTTCGATTGATGCAATAATGATTATGTGGACATTATACGCTGACAGAATAGGAAGTTGCAATTTTTCGATAGGCAGCTGTGAATGCTCGACCGAGGAGCTTTTATGCTCAGAATGTTAATTTGACTTTTAAATTCTTCCAAATGGTAGATTTTTTAGCGCTAGAATTTGTAATTTTGGAAGAAAATTGTGTGGTAAGAGGATAATAATTGTCTTCCCCCGTCTGATTCCCCATTTCACGGCGCGCGCTTGAATAAAAAAAATGTCAATTTTCGTCACTATGCCTATTTCGCTTCAGGATCTTTTCACTTTATCTGTTTTTAGTTACTTTTCACGTCCAGTTCCTTTCCTTCTCTTCCCTGGGGATTTGACACAGAGCCTTCAGTTGATGGTGTCCGGTCTGGCCGGGGGTTTGGTTGCCCTTACGTCTTATTGCCCTTGCACATCTGCAATAAGACTGCAGTTTTTCAGCAAAATAAGATAATTGGAAGTTTGCAGACGGTCGCCGTTGACTTCATTTGCTATTTATCACAGTGCAGAACGCACCGCCGCAGACTTGCAGAGAACTCGTATCTTGTTCCGGGGTTTCGCATGATTGAAATATGACGGCAGAATAAAATAGTAGGCCTACCGGTAATAAATTCTTTTGTTGCAGTTTTGTCGCACATATGCGATCCCCATTAAATCTACGCTGCGACTGTCTAATAATAGCTCAGTCGATTATTAGCGATGCACACTGGATGTTGGTCTATACAAGCGACTGTCAACATATTGCACATCATGGCGCCAGTTCGATTGCATCAGCTTTGTCCTATAACTATAAACATCTATCGACATTTAGCTGAGGGTTGATGCGCGATAAAGAAAGGCCGTAACCAGAATTTTCGCTTTTCGTTTTCCCTCTCCTCCCCTTCTTTTTCTTTTGCTTTTTTGAACCAACAGAATTGTTTCATTATTAAAGGAACAAGAAAGCTAAAATTGCTTTGAGTTTGGGATGGATTTTCTGGGGCGGTTTTTGGAGGGTTTTTGGTATGTTTACCCAATAGAATCAACTGCATTTGTTGGGTGTGTATACTCCAGTACTCGGGTGTCTGAACTGCTAGAACGAAGGATGGGTGGTGGAAGTTGAGCTGAAGGCAAAATGCTGACTATCTGAAGCGCGTGGGTGGCAGGATACTAGCAGTGCCGGCGTTAGAGAGTTGGAGGCCCCCAAATACAAGTTTGAGGCCATAGCCCCCAGCGGGGTTTAGGGCAGAGCCACTGGCCAGGGGTCCGAAGCCCACCTGAAGCTGAAACACTGTTGGCTTCTGGACGTTCACTGAAAGTCGTTAATTTTGCCCACTTTTAAAAAATTTGAAACGCAAAAAAATCAGATACAATTTGTGTTATTTTTTCAAAGAATGAAGTTTTTATAGGCCGCAATACGTCACGGATTACTGTACAGTAATAAAAAGTAATAGACTTGTCCACTTTGGGTAAACTTTCCACATGTTTATTCATTTTATATTTTGAATATATTTTTTTTAAAAACTAGAAATTTTTTTCACACCTAGCATGAGGCCCCTGAGCATACGTGAGCGCCCCCGGCCGAGGGTAAGGGGGCCCTTCCGCCGGCTCTGTTTACTAGGCGTATAGCACCGCAGGTGAAGGTGATATATTATGATGACGAAAATCAATAACACCTGTCTGCTTGTCTGCTTGTCGCACCTGCGGGATTGGATTAATGACAGAGATGCTGCCTGCGGCTTTACATATATGGGCTGATACGTTGTCGTTTATGAATTAATCATATTTTGATGTATCTATTCATTCGTCAACATTTCGGAGACAGCTTTTGATGTAATAAATAAGTACAATGATTGCGGCGATGACGGTGGCGATGATGGGGATACGTACGACAAAACGAAGTAAGTCAGATAAAGTTATTGAATCTTTTAATGCATAAAACGATTGTAAATGTCAAAACACAAAAGATCAACACCCAATAGCTGAGTAAGGGGGTCTTCACGAAGAAGGGAGTGAAAGAGTGGCAACCCCCCCCCCCTAAAAAGAGGTTATATTACTGTAATTGGCTTGTCTAGCATGAAATTCGCTGCAGATAGGCGCAGACATGCTGCTTATCATAACAAGAACTGGTGACATGTTTTAGCGCTATATTAACATCGATGACCGTGAATGACCTTGAACTCTCAAAATAGAGTTTTTAGTGATTTTTTGCGATTTGTGGCTGCAGAAGAGTGAATTGCGACAAAATGCATAGAGATAGACCAATATTACCTGCGAACAGGAACTGCTATAGGCTCTCGTGCGTCTCGTGAGCATTAGCTCAGATTTCCATTAGCACAGATTTCTTGTTCTCCTCAGGCTCAGGTAAGATTTAATACAATATTTACACAGTATACTGATGTCACCGAATTTTGTTTAAGATTTCGGGCAACATTATCGTGGAGTTCAGATACTGTAGCTGCAAAGTCAGAACAGTAGACGGTGCTCAATTTCACCGGAAAGTTCATCCATCAGGTAGCTTCATCATAAGGAAAAGCATACGACAGTCGAGAAATTACTGAAGTCTGAAATAGAGTGTTCGGATGTTAAGCTGGTAGATTGTGGTCACGCAGTCTTCTCATTAAACGCGCGTTATACTCGTAAACGCTAATGATAAACCATAAAACAGCACTCAACGTCGCCAGTATAGGCTCTACGTTGCAACATCGTTGCAAGGAACTTGACCGAGTAATGAGCGTATTTAAACGTTCAGGCTGCTTCGTTCGTGTTTCAGACTTACTGCTTATGCAGAATTTGGGACTGGAAAGCCCCCATTTTTTCGTAATTCGAGAACAGAAATGAAGTGTTGAGCACCCGTCCGTAAATATCATATTCTGTTTTAAGTTTCAGGTTTCGGTCTTAATCTCGTTTTGCTTCGGTTTCATTGCAAGTGTGGGATAGACGCCGTCTTAAGGCGTGTACAGAGCGACAGAAATGAACTGAATTGGACTGAACAGAACTGCACTGACATATTTCAATCTAGTTCAGTTCGGTTCACCTCGTTTCTGTCGCTTCGTACGCGCCTTTAGGAGCAGTGACGTCGGATAAAATAGGAATAAGTTGCTCGGTGATTTGATATTAATGGAAGCTGTCAGGCGCTGATTCAATATGGCGACGTGATGTGATTATGGAAACCGCTGCTGTCTGCTTGCCTCTGAAGCTAACGCTCTCTTCTCTGTGTTATCTGTCTTCTGTTGCTTATTATGCAGCCATCTAATAGGCCGCATTGTGGGTATTGCTCGTTCATCTGTCCGTCCGTCCGTCTGTCTGTCTGTCTGTCTTTTCGTCACGAGCTCTCAATTTGAAAAGAGTGAGGCACGAACAACCGAATTAATATGAACGTTTACCAGGGCAGGAGAAAACCACGGTAACAAATGTCGTTCTCAAATTTTGCTTGTATTGTTGGGCGAAAAATTTCGGACAACAAGAAAATTTTTCGACAATTTTTCGGCGACCCAGAATTTAGGGCGAGGGAGGCAATACTTGCTTCTTTTCTATAACGACCCTATTGCTGGTGCCATAGATATAAAAAACCAGAAAAAATATTTAAAAACGTTAAAAAACGTTAAAACGTTGCAAAAATAAAAAAAAAACGTTTAAGAACGTTGACGAAGACCGTTAGCTCTAATTTGCTAAACTTTTTGCCTTAAACCTAATGATGTAAGTGCAGTATAGTTGAAACGAAAGAAAGAGAGTGAATTTTGTTTAATTTTTATTCAAACGTGTAGTCATAAGCCCAAGTATCACTAGACTAACTATTTTTACTATAGCCTATTAATTCGTTTCAGTGGCTTTAAAAGTGCTTCTCGACGTATTCGGTGAAATTTTCAAATTTCAATGAACATTATTAAAAATATTTTTTAAAAACGTTAGAAAAAGTACAAAACGTTTTTTTACATCTATGGCTAGTGCTGTTGCTGCTGCTGGTGATGCTGATGTGATGATTCTATCGATGATGTGTAGGTGGTAACTACGAGCCTCCGTTGACGAACGTGTTCACGATGCAATGGTTTTTGACGCTGTTCGCCACCTGTCTGCCCAAGTCAACGGCTCTGCGCGTCTGGGACGCCGTGCTGCTCGAAGGATCCGAGATCCTTCTCAGGGCGTCGATCGTCATCTGGGGCACCGTCCAGGAGTAAGCAGCAGCCGCTCATTCTATTTATACTTACTTATACTTACTACCTTTGTCACGGACACACCGTGCGATGTACTAAACCCGTATCCATGCGTCACGTGACCCCAAAAGGTCAAAGTCGTGACCCCATTATCTTTGAGGCGCTATATTTTGGTAACGGTGCCAGATACACGGGCAGACATTTCCAATAACGATCTCGACGCCAGTCACTGTTAATATATTAGACCGGTCTCAAATTGACGCGGGGTCTCTAATACAAGTTGAAAGAAACGAAAAAGCACCTAGCAGAATACAGGAGAGAATAATGCGCGCGAGGAGTACATTAGATTAGTCACAATATAACAATATTTTTAACTTTTGCCATCGCATATTATCGTATCCTTGCTCGATAACTTGTATTTTTCCAACCAGTTTTTAATTCGTGACCAATACACAAGTTTGAGTTTTTGGCCAAATTAATAGATTTTGTTCGAAAAATTAGCCTTTTTGTGACCATTTTGCACAGTACAAATAGAAAATTAGTAGCCGAAGTGGCACAATATATTTTTATATGGGGTGAGGTGGAGTGGGGCTTTGTCCCCATTCTGATCAGTTACGGGGTGGGGAGCGATGGCTCCGCCCACTTCTGTCCTACTTAATTGTTTTTTATGTTTGTACCAATTAATATGGCTAACTCCAGCTCTATAATTATGTTTCTTTTTGTAATTTTATGGCACTGACTGGCCTGCATTATGCTGAATATGTCGTTAAGAAACTACGACTCTGCCTCTGCAATTCGTTATAATCATATTGTTTGAAACTGACTATTGCACTTTTCTTTTTTTCTTTTTTCTTTTTTTTATCTTTGGATATTGTATCACTGATTATTTATAGTTACTATGGGCGGCCAGCGTTGATGAGCGTTTGCTTTTTTGGTAGCCCGGCTACTTTGTCTAGTATTGTACGACAATATTGTATTTTATGTTTTTGGCAAATAAATACTCTCTCTCTCTCTCTCTCTCTCTCTCTCTCTCTCTCTCTCTCTCTCTCTCTCTCT
>Ga0056128_1003967_pt1 | contig 18417 bp, 13 predicted proteins | sample WorMetLIZISLAND2_FD_71113 | JGI IMG/M metagenome (GOLD analysis project Ga0056128, IMG submission 71113) | Marine gutless worms symbiont microbial communities from Max Planck institute for Marine Microbiology, Germany - Olavius geniculatus... ... | reverse complement strand
CCATCAAACATTGTTGAATTTTGCAAGTTGATTTCATCTGACTAATCACCGGACCAAAACTACAATTTATGTGGGACGATGGCGGGCCACATGGAATCCCCTCGTGGGCTGCATGCGGCCCGCGGGCCGCGGGTTGGACAGCACTGGCTTAGAAGCTGTCTATGCGACGCTTTAAACTTCTGCAGACACTCAGCATGTTCGGAGTCGAAAAGGGGTGCTTTGACGTCAACCCCAAAAAATTTGGGAGCATCAACATCTGAATATCTAGAGAATTTTACCAAGATTGGAGCATGGAAATGCGAGTTACACCGTCCCTAATAGCTAATAATAATAATAATAATAATAATAATAATAATAATGTCTAATAGCTTAGAAAACTGTCGATGCAATGCTCAAATAAATGAAATAATGAGAAACAGAAAACGTCACACAATCGCTTGTCAGACAGAGAAACAGAGAGCATTTGAAAAAACCGACAGTGAGTAAGTACAACTAGAAATACAGACATTGACACCAGCTGATAAACTTCGTGGACGTTAAACATCAAGTTAGTATGCCTGTCAACCACGACTGAAATTAATTAAAGAATAAGACCTAAACTCCACTAGACCCTACTTCGTTTTCCTGAACTTTGGTGTACTGCATATGTTGCACGATAAATCAAAGCTACTACTACGACCACTACTACTACTACTACAAAAACAACTACCACTACCGCTACTACTAGTCTACTACTAATAATACTACTGTGACTACTATTACGTGTGGCTCGGTAATCTAACAGTAACGTGTCGGACTTGTAATCCTGAGGTAACTCAGAGGCGCAGGTTCGACTCCGCACAGCGACACTGCCGGGTAACAACCTTAGGCAAGTTGTTCACACACATGTGCCTCTGTCACCAAGCAGCATAATTTGGTACCGGCTTCACCGCTGGGATGTAAACAGGGCAACAGGCGCACCGCGCGATACACTGGCCCCGTATCCGTGGTCTCGCAGTGTAAAAACTGGTGTCTGGCTGAGGGCCTTAGGAAACGAAGATCAGCGCCGCCCTAAGGCTCGGGAAGGACTTAACGTTTTTTTTATGATTACTATTACTACTACTCACCAATAATCTCATAGAGGTGTATATTGGATGCAACAGTTCTCTGAGCCAGTAAAGGTGCACCACTCCCACTACCACTGGTACATGACTGCTGACTGTCATAGATTCCCTGTGTACACAATCAATAACAAACCACTTTATATGACAAAGAAAAATAACTACAGGAAACATAATACAACTGCGGAACTTAGACTAAAACTAGACGAAAAGAAAAACAGTCAACATTCCATGCAGTGGCATAGCCAGAAATGTGAATTGGGGAAGGCTCATCTCCATTTTTCTCCCTGTCCTCCTCTTCCTCTACCTCCTGCTCCTCCCCTCCTCTTTCTTCCCCTTCCTGCCTCGCCCTTCCCTCATGCACAGGTTTCATTGAATGTAGAAGATCGAGACTCGGACCGATGAAATGTACGTTCAATGCTGAAAATTTCATATGCAGCTTTTCCTTGTCTATCTCTAGTGATTTCGGTGCAATTCGCTCTTCAAATGTGTCTCAAAGCCCAAAATCGCTAAAAATCCATAAAAACCTTTATTTTGGTGTTCAAGGTCATCCAAGGTCACCGCTTTCAGTGCAAATCAAAAGCCCGTGTCTGACTTCCTGTTAGTGATTGATAGTAACATAGGCCCTATCTTGCACCGTTTCTGAGATACAGCGATGCCCTCGCTCAGGGTGACGCCTTTCAAATTTATAGAAAAGCTTAACGAATTCTAAAACTAGAGTCTACCAGGCAGCCGAAAGTGAAGATTCGGTGTTCCTAGATTGCACTGTTTCTGACTGATCCACCTGTGTGACGAACAGACAAATGGACGGACAGACAGACAGACAGAACTGTGGTGGCTAAGATGCGCTATAGCAGTATCTGCTTTTGCGCGTAAAAATGATTAACATTTGACAAAGTTATCACCGACTACGTAATGAAATGAATGGCCTGTTTCCTACAGACCATAATTCACTACAATTACTACAACTAGCAGTGAAAATCACCCTAAGTGTGCTGTCGCCAATGGGTGTGATCTTCAGATCGATGTCATGACCTTGACTGCCCAGTATCTGCTGTTTGGTAGCTAGTAGAGAAGACATCTTTCGTCGGCCGTGGTTGATCCGTAGCACTCGCCAGGCAATGGCCACAATGATTAGCATTAGTAGAGTTAAACCAACGAGGATATACAGCGTCTGTTGAATTACCATCTCTGATACACCTAAAATACATTGAATGTATACAGCCATATATGATTTTATAACTATTCCAGAAAAAAAATCATAAAATAACATTTCAAAACTACTTTTACAGAAAATTAATAATTACCCCAGTACCACAATAGCAAAGCCGTATGAGATCAAGAGATTCCCATTACGGGCTCCACATGGATTGTCCTGAGGTCAACTCAACCTATGACCCTCAGCAGAATGAAAAATGAGTACCCGGTGTTAGCTTACAAACTACTGAATAAAAGCATAGTGTGGCAGATTGAGCAGTGGTATGTCTGCTAGCTGCAAACCATGAGTCCAACTGCCATACTTTCTGAAAAATTTATACACTTCCTGATAAAGACTGGGGCATCTATCACCTCTGAATAAGTTCCCTACTCTACCAGGCTCATCAACCCTCCTTTTCCCTTTCTTGCTCTCTCCCTATTCCAGTTTTCCTCTAAATCCAGCCAAATCTGGTTATTACTAATTTACCTTCAGCAGTGGCGGTTCTAGCCCACAACATTTTGGGGGGGAGGGCACGGCCCCATGCCATGGCGAGCGCAGTAGCGCGAGCCTGTAACGGTGGTCTATGGATGTAGTCCCCAGCGGGGTCCACGGACAGAGCCACTGGTCAGGGGGGCAAAGCCCCCTTGAAGCTGAAGCACTCTTGGCTTCTGGACGTTTAATGGAAGCCTAAAATTTGCCCACCCTTCGAAAAAATGGAAACGCAAAAAAATCAGATATTTGTGTTATCTTTGCAAGAAATCATTGGCAGCTACGAAACTGGGGGCCTGGAGTAAACTGGGGAGGCACAGGCCAAAGCCACTGACCTTCAGAGCTAACGCCAGCATTATCGGTAGCAAGATGGTAGTGATGGGCCGATGCGGAATCATCGGTGACGTATCTGGGCAGCAGAAGACGGTTGCAGAAACTGGCACTGTCACAGCACTCTATGGCTACGTTGGTCTGGGAGCCTACGTGACAGTTTAGCTGGGACCGCTCGTGAGTGTCTATACAGCCCATTGTTATAATGTCATGGCCGTCGATGTCGCGAACCATTGCTGTGAAACACTACAACAACAACAACAACAACTAGGGTGTAGTAGTATCACAGGCTGTGCAGTAGCGCAGCACTGTTGTAAGGGCAACCAGCCATTTCAATGGGAGACTCCAACATTTGACCCCCGTATACTCCAAACCCCTTAATTTTTCCACACCAACATTTGCACACATGATTATGTCCAGCATATCTCCCAACGTGCAAAATTTGGCGAAAATCCGTTTACACAGGAGAGGCTTCCCCACGAATAGGTGAAATATAACGCTTACATGACTTTTTGTACCTTCCCTTTCCTTTACTTTTTTGCTTGCCATCCTCTACAGGAAAAACGACTGAACTGATTTTAATGCACGATGACTCATATGACGCAGTTTCGCGCAAGGAAGTGCTTTTTGGGGGTTACAAAATATAACTTTAATATCTTAACCTATTTTTCCCAAAAAAATATGAAAAATTAAAATGGTTCCTATGGGGAAAATTAAACAATTCTTTAAACGGTCATAACTCTGGCTCTGTATACAAGATAGAGTCATAATTTTTGGTTCTAGGGTATGGTTTTTGGGGTCGCTCAATTTAACAGTCATTTATATTTACCCTAGATCGACCCCCGTTGCCATGGCAACAAAATTTGGGACATAATGGGTTAGAACTCGGCTTACTTAAGAGATATATCGAAAATTTTTGTGTCAAATGGGGGTTATCGAGGGTGGGCTATTTTGGTATTGGCAGTGCACAATTATTCAAAAGCACACATACGCACCCCCTCAAAAATCATAGGCCTACATATAAACATTATAAAAAATCGTTATTATCTAGCAACAAAAAACATTTCTACATGTTCTAACATTGATATAATTAACTAATCGTACGTTAGATTAGTATGACATTCTAAGTTAACGACAGAATCATCTAGTTTGAGAGCTACTTAAAGCAAGATAGAACACCAGTCCGCCTTAAACATAAATTGATAGAAAATAAACAGAACTAAGCGAAGTAGCCCGTATTCCAAGACAAAACCAATTTTAACTTTAGTTTGCACACAATAAAATAAAATAAATACTGGTGAAAAGTAAAGTTTGAGTTTGAGACAGATTTTCAGTCGTTAAATTTAGCAGAAGTTGATAGTATCCATGACGACGCCAGCAAACAACGTTGATGCTAGTGTTGGGTCAATTTAAATTATTATTGTGATTTGTCAAAAATGTGACTTCCGTCACAGTAGGCCTACACGTAGTAGTAGAAGTAGTAGTAGAGAATTAGAAAATACTTATAAGGGTAGCAAAATTTGCGCCAGCAGTTGCGGTTGCCCGCCGACTTTCCGGCCAGGGCCTCTGCTCCTGAATCGCGCTATGTTTTTTGGTGCACACAACAACTGAATAAGGTCGACATTTGTAAGAGCCCCTGCACAAAAATATTGTTCCCCCGTGCCATGGCCTTTGCCGCCACGTTTCCCCTTTAGCTTTAGATTCCTAGCACCGCCCGTGGGCCTATCGTACTGTTTATGGTATAGTGTGGTCACAGGCTGCCATATGGTATTAGAGGCAACACGGCTAAGTCAGTCCCAAAGGCCATGTCCCTGCACACTGGTAGTGGCTTCACAACCTTCGGCTGCAGTCTTGTGTCGTAAAGCAAACTACAGTGCAGTCTATGTGAACTGGGCGTGGTTTAACTACGACACCACACTCCCTGGAGTGGTATAAGCCCGTACTCGTACTTGCTTCCCTACTCCTGCAGTGCTGTAACTAATACATACAGTGGAGTTGGTGGTGCAGTAGTCTGTACTGTCGTCATTGCAACGCCGCTGCTGTTGATCACACGCACAACGCAATGACGCTGACGACGATGAGGTATTCACTAGTGATGACATGGCTGTGTCGTCAGCATCATAATTCTTCATTCAGTCCAACCCTGTGCAGCTCATCTGTAAAGTAAACGTACAACAGCAAATATGAAGACTGTACACCGTGTCTCAAAAAAACATCCCACTTTGTGATTGTCCATATCTTCATCAAATACTGACCGATTTTAAAATTTTTTTCACTGGCACACTCTGTGGACAAGTAGAAGTAGTGCGGTTAATAAACATTCCGCCACACCTTAACTGTGTCGCTACACTAACATCTACAAGTAATTTGAGAAAAGCTAACGTGACGTGCGATAGCAGCGGTCCTGCCACTTCGGCATTCAGTGTACAGCATGCAATAAAATAACAATGCGTCTTCATGTGCAAGCAGTAATGCATTACAGTAGGCACTGTCTAACGACGTCGATGACTACGTAACTACAGGCACGTACGCGTCAACCAGTGACCAATGGGCTCGCCCTGCTCGTCCATTAATCAGTTTGTCAAAAGCTAAGCCAGTGTTTTTCAACCTTTTTGCTGCTGCGGTACCGTAAACAAACGTGAACCCCGGTTGAAAATCACTGAGCTAAACCGTGTCAGTTCAGTTACGTCGCTCAGTACGCGACTTTAGATGTATGTACGTATGTATGCTGCTGCTATACTGTTGGGCATTACTTGCATTTATTCATCTGGACAAAATGTCGACAGCCTGACAGGACGGCGACGTGAACACGAGAATGGATGAGTACACTGAGACAGATAGGTCTAGTGACCCGCCCTAGCCACAGACCGACTGACCGCAGGTAGGGGCGCAGCCAGTAGACATTTGCTAACGGGTCCGTAGCACGGGCAGCGGCGTCGTGACGGGGGGAGCAGTAAAATTCACCGTGTTCCAAAAGAAGACAAAGCCTTGCATCATTTGCCAAACTGTGACCGATTTTCAGTCTTTATCACTGATAGACTCGGGAGAAAATTTGCCACAAAACTAGATCATTGAACGACCCATTACACCTAACAGCTACAGCTACATTACCTTGTAAAAATTATTCTTGAAACTTGCACTAACAGATGCACTGCAATGTTTTGTTTTTTTGGAACACGGTATAGATAAGATTCCTAATTTTAGAAATAGTTCTAGAGGAATATTATTAACACAACTGGCCACCAAGCGATCACTTAAGTTCTCCCCTCTCCTAATGTGTGCTTCAGCACTACCTGGAGAAAAGATGGAACACACCAAACAGGCATTAAAATAAACAAAAAAACGTTAACCATTCCTGACGATATCGATTGCAACTTGAAAAACGATCACCAGATTTTAATAGTTTTTAATACAAGTATTCGTTATGAAAATGGCCACCAAAATACCATTCAGGGATAATGTCGGAGATCCTTTTTGAGGACACAAGATAGTTTGGCATTATATGGTGAAACACAGTTAGCCCGTCCAAAGAGATCCGCCCCTACATGACGTGTCAGTCATTCGACGGACACGGACGCTGCTATCCCTATAGCCTATCCCGGCGTGCGTCGTGACTTGAATTGCAAATTACGACCACACGAACGCACACACAGACAGACAGACAGAGCGACGGACGGACAGCAGTACAGCACAAGAGTTACGTGTTCATGGGAACACGGGGGTCGCCTAACGTCAACATCCATCACCCATGCTGCACGCTGACGCCATTTTGAATGCCCACAGACCGTGATAGGCGGACGGACGCCCGCATGTCAGGTCAACAGGGGGGCGTTATCTTTCATGTTAAAAGGTATAGCTCTTCATGGGGAACCCATCTCAAAGCTACGGAGTGTCACTTGCCGTATGGGATCACACAATGTTACGTGACACCCGATACAGATTTTTTTATAACGCGCAACCCCTCCAGCCAGACAAGCCTGTACTCCACTTACCCACCTCAGAGAGATGCAAAGATGAGTTGACCTAAGTGTTGGCTGGGAGCCGCTATAAGTCGGTTGACGTAAAAGCGGTCTAGGTAAACTTGGTCTAGGTAACCGCCATTTCTTATACACGGTGGCATAAAAAAAATTACACAAATACCCACTCATACAAGTGCGCCCAGAAAAAAACAAACAACTACCAGAAAAGCATAAATAATACCAAGCGGCGTTTAGGACGTCCGTGACATGCAGTTTCGCTACTATGACCTGATTTCGAAAGTCTTATCCATAACCAGAAAATGTCATGCTGCACCAAGTAGACTTTTAGGTGTCACAACACGCTATAAAAAGGGGCCCTCAATATGGTGCAGGCAAAAAAAATTCGCGCTGCTGTCGCGCATTTTCTGGCCCCCTTTTGTGGGGTCCATGTTAGGCTATACATGCTGAACATGCATAAATCTGGTAGCATTAAATACCAAAAACAACCGAAAACTTTTTCAGTAAATTTCGGTATTTAGTGCCATCCCCTCAGGGTGCTTGCTGTTGGGTTAAGTGACTAAGAAACGGCAGCAATTTATTCATGGGCACGCCAGGCTTGCAGGCATGTTGTCGACTTGTCAGGCCGTATGTGCATATCTGCTAAAGCAATCAAGGTAAAAACTTCACAGCAGCTGACAGAGAGCATGTGTCAGCGACCGACCACACACGTGAACCGTCTATGTGTCAGCTTGCTGACCTTTCTTTAGCGATCCTTCCCTCCCCTCCCCTTTTCCAACCCCTCTTACTTCACTTCCCCTCCATCCTCTACGCTCCGTTAAAACAGGTAAAGTCGTACTTGTTATAGCGCTTCTTACATGAGACGGACTCATGGCCAAAAGCGATTTTACAATATGGAAAGTGGCAGCTGACTGGCATCAGCTAATAATACCGCAGCACACTATGCAGCCATCCATTGCCCAATTCAGCAAACGACTGGACCCTCGGTTTGCAGCGAGCAGACATATCACCGCCCCAATCAGCCACACTAGGCCTTCACCACGTAGCCTGTAAGCTACTACTTATTTCCCATCCCACGGAGGGTAGGAGGCTAAGCTGATTCACCATGAAATAAATTGCATAAAATTACGAAGGCTATAGGAGACTGTATCCAGCACGTCGAGAGCCACAGCAGGGCCCGTGGAAAACATTCTGGAGGGGTCTTAATGGGGTGGTGTCTGTGCCTCTTCCCCTGAAAATTTTTAAATCTTGCTTCTGAGAATGACACATTCTGATGTACACCGTGTCTCAGAAAACAGTCAAAATTGTTTTTGTCATAACTTTGTCACATTTCCACCAACTTTGATAATTTTTGGCAAAAACATGGCCAAGACGACAGAATTGTGTAAGGTGCACTCATTTACCACCTCACTTATTTTATGTCAACGCACTACCGTGTGAAACACAGATGCTCCAAATTGTTACATTATGCGGTGGTTATTTGTATCGGATTGCTTACCTTTGCGTCATCAATTCGACAGAGGGTGCCACGTGGTTTAATTATTTTCCGGTATTGAATATTTTATGGTAAAAACAGCGTACAACAAAATAGCTGACTGATGAGCTTAAAATACTTCTGATCAATAAGTGAACGCCGTTTGATCAGTCGTTCGTTGATTTCGCTATCAACCAGTGGCATTGCATCTAAGCCATTGTCTTTGTATAGAGGGCCCACTTTAGACATAAATTCTGATGATTTGCAAGCGAGTTGTTACACAAATTTATAACTCTGCTATATAATTTAAATTGAAATTTATTTTGTGCTTAATTAAGTCGTTACATCGTTAGACTGGAAAATAACTCGGTGTTATGCAGCAATTTGGAACATCTACGTTTCACACGGTAGTGCGTTGACATAAATTAGGTAAGGTGGAAAATGAGTGTACCTTGCCTAATTTCATCGTCTTGGCCATCTTCTTGCCAAAAATTATCAAATTTAGTGAACATTTGACAAAGTTATGACAAAAAACAATTTTGACTGCTTTTTTTTCTGAGACACGGTGTACTTTTCATAATGCCAGTGTCGAACGAATGAACACAACAGAAAAATTTATATATTTGAGCATCAGGGCCCCCAGATGTTGCTGCAGGGAGCGGGAAAACTTTCCCTCCCTTTCCTCCCCATCTCGACGAGCCTAAACTGCATCGATCTTGTCTGACCAATGTAAGCTATGGGTGGACTGCAGAGCAACTAATAGAATTTAGATTTTAAAAATGGCATGCTGTGACCTGCAGCTTGTCGGCACTCATAATTACACGAATCGCCTGCCTTTGTTCGCAACGGTTACGACGCCGACGCAACTCAACCCAACTCAACTGTCCTGAATGTGGGTGACAATGCAATGACGTCATTAGCACTGTGACATCACGCTGCTCAGACCACGCGTTCTTTGGCTGAGCAGTTGAGTTGAGCTGAGTCGCGTCGGCGTCGTAGGTGTGACTTGGCCCAATAAAACGATCCACTGATCATATACACCTATCTATTCATCTTGAATGCCGGCTGGTATATAGTATCAAGTTACTGGGGACAGCACTGTGGCCCGTGATGCGTGCATATACTGTATACACTGTAGACTTGTAAACGCTCGCCGGCATTGCACGTGCAGACAGCAGGTGTCAATTGATTGGCATATTCACTCTTTCATCCACTCACCACCTATAACCTATACCTATAGCGAGCTACTATACAGTACAGAGATGAGCCATTCGTATAAATTCCCAGTTAAAGACAAAGACAAAGTCTGGTATGTACTTGCTACACCGCTTCTTACATGAGACGGACTGGTGACCAGAAGCGCTTTACAATCTCTCCCGGCAAGTGGTAGCTGATTGGCATGAGCTAGCGATGCCGCAGCGCACTATGCAGCCATCCGTTGCCCGCGTTAGCGAACAACTAAACCCGAGATCTGCAGCTAGCAGACAAACCACCGCCCCAATCAGCCACATTAAGCCTTCACCCCGTAGTCCGTCGAGTTGCATTTTGGACGCCGCTTACTCTGCAGAGTCGGGCAAAAAGCAGGCATACACTTTTGCAAATTCAGCAATTTACCACAGTACAGAGTTAACCTGTAAACTGACTCATCAAAATGTTAACCGAAGTGTCAATCTGTGAATTACTACGCGCGAGAGCTAGCATAGCTAACTATAGCGCGTATTAGCTATGGTAGCCCAATTCTGTCTGTCTGTCTGTCACAACCCGGTACCGTTTCAAGACCAGGTGAGATAGAGACTTCGGGTTTTCACCTCATGATAGCCTAGAGTCTCTAGTATTTCGTGACAAAATTTCATGCCGCTGGGTGAAGGAGGTCCCCCCGAACGAGGGACAAAAGAGAGGCACCCCTCCTAAAAGACGTTATTCTATATAAGACATGTAAACCATCTCAGTATATAACCAACACCATCCATCCGGGGTAGGTAAATCGTGTACTGGCCGCCTGCTTGGCTAAAGTTAAGATGGGGCACATTCGCCTGTGTCGGGTGCCAGGTAACCATGTGCGATCCCATATGGCAGATGATGCTCCATAGCTCTGTGATAAGTTTTCCATAAAAGCTATATTCGTTATAAGCTACATCGGTACACGACATGTAATCTTCTTAACGTATAGCAGACTGGTAATATTCACTCTGGAAACAAAATTACTACATGGGTCAAATCGAAATTAGCTTGAAATCGATAGGCCTTGCCCTACGTAGATTCGAATGGATTATTCCCACCCAACTCTAAGTTTACACCTATAGCTATAGTCAGCTAATAAGACGGCACTTCCTATATACAATACACTGCCGGACCGACAATATATCATATAGGCCTAACAGGTGGAGAGAGAGGGTGAGGGAGACGGTTACTATCTTGTCAAGTGCTTCTAGTAAACCGTGTGCTTTGTGCCTATAGACCCTGCAGGTGTCTTCTCTATTATAGGCTATAAATGGTCGGCGAGTCCTCTATGTGCACGATGATATACGATATACCCCAAAGATATACGCCGACAATACCAAGCCCGCAAGACAAAGACCCCCACTCCCACTGCAGATGAAACCCATGCTTTCACAAACAGCCATAATATTGACATGAAATTTATCTCGTTGCATTTCAGTAAGTGCTATACCATACGCTACTGCTACACCTTGTCTATTTTAAACCAATGCAGCAAATTCATCGGCTATCCATACAAGTTGTTCGTTTTCTGGGAGTTTCCAGGGCCTGAAAAAGCGAGAAAAAATCCAAGACTTTCCAGGAGACATGGAAACCCTGTGACTAGAAAGCTAATGGCGATTGCTAAATGCAATGATGAGGAGAACATAACCCCTCATAAGTCTAAACTAATGCCACCAATGCGTTAATTTTTTACTCCTCGCGTGCTACGTTCCTAACGTAGCAAAGAGGAATATATGAGATCAGTGTAATATTGAGGACCGAACGTCCGACGACCGACCACTGTTCCTGGAAGAGCCTTCCTGGAAGAAATTCAAACGGCCATATCACAGGCTGAACGGTAGTTCAAGCCCTGTGTTAACGGCGACTTCTCTTTCCTATGGGGAAACCAAAAATTCGACCCCGCACAGAATCAAAACCCCTGAACCAATAGAGATAAAATTTAGCACGGTTGATTAAGTCGGTGATGGGACCACTCATGCAAAATTTTATGCAAATCCCTCCAAAGGGGGCTTCTCGGCAAATGGGTGAAATATGTGCAAAAATATTTATGGCCATATGCTTTTTCTTTCTTCAGCGCACTCACAGGTCCGACCCTTTAAGGGATTTTTATGCTTAATACGTCAGACGATGCGGTTTTGCACGAGGAAGTGCCTTTTTGGAGTTAGAATATTAAAATTTAATATATCACATATTTATTCAGAAAGTCCAAAAAAATTAAAATGGCGCACATGGGGAAAATTAAACAATTCTTTGAACAGTGACAACTTTGGCTGTGTATAAGATAGAGTCGTAATTTTTGGTTCTGGAGTATGGTTTTCAAGGATGGCCAATCTATAATGGTGTCATTCCGTGACGAAATTTGCAAACGCAGACTGACGCGGATCTTGTTTTGTGACGAGTGATTTTTTCCTAATAAAATTTAAAAACAGACAGAGGTGTTGCGTGTTGAGACGTGCGTAGCACAGTAGCACTGGTACCGGTAAATTGTAATCTGCTATAGGCCTATGCGCGTATAGTGGCCTACCTTACGTATTAATGACTAGAGGCAGGCCTATTCAGTGCGGATGCAGACGAACGCGGATCCAATATTTCTCTCTTGTTGCGGACGCTAACTGACAGCAAATACTTGGTCAAAATCTGCGAACTGACACGGACTCAAAAATTTTAGGATCCGCACATCTCTGGTTCTGTCACGCCATTAGGTAGTAAGTAACAGTTATAAGCGGCTTGGCTACTGTAAGAAATATCTGAAGTGCAATATCTTTGTAACTGATCACCAGTAGGAAAACAGTATTTTAGTAATATAAGAGCAAATATAAATGTACAAAACATCAGTTTATACACTTGTTAACGGCAACATTTAAGGACTTGCACATCAAAAACAGCAAAAATTATAAAAAATGACATTATTCAGCAGCACATTGACACACCGTCAGTGTGATACGGGCAATATCACCTTTTGTAATTTTGGCTGTTTTCAATGTGCAAGTCCTTAAATGTTGCCATTAACAAGTGTATAAACTGATGTTTTTTACATTTATCTCCATAACGGTGCTAGATAAATGCATGGTCATTATAGACCACCCATAGGAAGTCGACCCCCGCGAGTCAAATGGTCATGTGAACAATAATGTCACGTGACCCCACAAGGTCAAGGTCGTGACTAGGGACCAACTTAATTCACGATTTCACGGCCGTGACATTTTCCATGAAATTGGCCTTCTTTCGTGAAAAACGCCGATTTGCGTGAAATCCGTGATTTTTCGTGAATTTCAGCGCTTTTAGTTTAATTGATGACAATTCCAAAGTGCTATCAGCAGCTTTTGTACGGATGTTGCTGTTTGCTACGTGTCGCACTCCAGCACTAAGTAGTTAACATTGACTGTCTTGAGTCTTGACTTAGTGTAGTAAATATTCGTTGTTCTGAAATTTCTTCGTTTGCAATAGCGCAGCACCTCGAAATAACGTCTGTGAGGCCCGTGAATTTGCGAAACTCTTTCCGTGAATGTTCCGTGAAATTTGACACATTTTAAAAATTCTGCCATGAAATCATGCATTTTTTCCGTGAATTTGGTTGGTCCCTAGTCGTGACCCTATTATCTTTGAGGCGCCATATCTCCATAATTGTGCCAGACAGACGCCTGCATTGAGGTTAACAAGACAAATGGCAACTAGTATCATCGACCATTATTGGAAATTTTTTCTTCTCAGTTCCTAAAATTGGGCAATATTTTATGAACTTCGGGGTGACAATTTCCAGTAATGACTTCGACGACAGTCACTATTAGTATAATATTAAACGGGTCTTAATTAGATGCCGGGTCTCTAGTACAAGCTGAAAGACACAAAAAAGCTCTTTAAAAATACAAAAGAAAATGATGCGTGCGAGAAGTACATTAGATCGTCACAATCTAATAATACTTTTTGTTTAATTGCATGCGTTAACACATTAACTATCACATCACACCTCGCAAGGTAGTGTGAGTGTTGTAAGGATGACCTTCAAAGTCTATGGGAAAAGGCAAACTTTGACCGTCAGCCAACCCAAAACCCCTGAACCGATTGTCACCAAATTTGAATGGCGTAATTACGTCGTGGACGCCTACCACCAAAAAAAATTTGGGCTTAATCTGCCCAAGGGTTTTTGCTTCCCATATAGGTGAAATATACACCCCTCCTGTTCAATATTAACTTCACTTTTTTTGGTTCTTCCGCTCGCCTGTAGGCGAGTCCGTTAGATTAATTTTTACACCTAATACATCAAATGAGTGCCTTTTCAATGTTACAAAATAAAAATTTTATTTTTGACCTATTTATTAGAAAAATTAGAAAAAATTACAATGGCGCCTATGGGGAAAATTTAAAAATTCTTCAAACTGTCATAACTCCCGTTGTGTGCAAGACAGAGTCGTAATTTTTGGTTCTATGGTATGGTTTTCAAGGATGGCCTATTTAACGTTGATATTTCTATTTACCCCTGATTGACCCCCACTGCCACAGCAACAAAATTTGGGACAAAATTGGCTATAACTCGGTTTGTGTAAGAGATATCTGCGAGATTTTTGCGTCTATAGGGGGGTTTATGGGGATGGGCCATTGAATGCTGCCAATCGCATTTTTCCCCGACCGACCCCCATTGCCATGGCAACGAAATTTTCGAGGACAGCCTAATTAATGATGATATTTATATTTACTCCCGACTGACCCCTGTTGCCATAGCAACGAAATTTGTAACAAAATTGGCTATAACTTAGCTTGCGTAAGAAATATCTGCGAGATTTTTGCATCTATAGAGGGCATATATGTAATAAACGTTTTTTAACGTTTTTTATTTTGCTCAACGTTTTTCATTTTTAAAAAAACGTGCATTCAAAATCCCATCAAAAGCTTTGTGAAGCACTTTTGGGATTACAGAAATGAATTAATAGGTCATAGTGATGTATTTTACTTAGTTAGTCCTAATATACTAAATAAGACTTTTTTAACTAGCATATTTAGTTAGTTGAATGCTATTGTCTTACGACCACACAAATGAATTAAAATTAAATCAAGTTCTCTTTATCTAAACTATTATTCCAGGTATACTGCGCTTACCGCATTAGGCATTAGACAAGAAGTTGAACTGAACACATTATAGCCAACGTTTTTGAATCTAACGTTTTTAAACGATTTTTATTCTTGCCACGTTTTTTACATTTTTTAACATTTTTTATTTCTCCTGGAACATTTATTACATCTATGATAGAGGGGTTTATGGGGATGTGCGATTAAATGCTGCCAATCGCATTTTTCCCCGACTGACCCCCCATTGCCACGGCAACGAAATTTGGCACAAAATTGGCTATATATAACTCGATTTGTGTAAGAGATATCTGCAATATTTTTTGCATCTGTAGAGGAGTTTTCGGAAATGGCCATTAAATGTTGCTAACTGAATTTTACCCCAAACGACTCTTGTAGCCATAGCAACAAAATTTGAGACAAAATGGGTTATACCTCGGCTTGTACAATAAATATCACCAAGATGCTTGCATCTGATGAAGGTGCGGGTTGAGGGTTTGGCAATTAGATAACGTCAGTCGAAGTCTACCACAGCCAACTCTGATTTCCACGTATAACGAGCAGCAGCGTAGTAGAAACAGCAGTGCAAGTGGCGTTGAAAATGCAGGACCTGACACTGCAGGATATGACAACAGTGGACCAAACTGCAAGACCTGACATTGCAAGATCTGACACTGGCGGACCAAATTGCACGATCTGACGATGCAAGACCTGACAATGGCGAACCACAAAGCAACGAAAATGCAGAACATGACATTGCAGAACCTGACAATGCCGGACCAGACAATGACGGACCTGAAAAAGCAGGACCTGACATTGACGGACCTCCACTTTCTTCATTGTGCTCTGTTGGCCTGGCAGCGATGTGATGCTCAGTTTTTCTGTATCGGATCATGAGTCCCTGCAGAATTTTAAAGGACCCCAGCAGCAGTTGTAGACACATCCAACTTTCTGTACCCGACCGGAGGAATACTGCTCTGCCTTAAAAAGGTAAAAAGGAAAGACACGGGTCCTGCAAATATATGTGTAAAAAACTTACCAGTTTAAAACTGTGTGTAAGGACGATGTGATGATATTAGTCTTCTGAAACAGCAAAAAATATTGGGTAACCTTAGATGGTTTCTGATCCAGAAACTGCAATTTTCGTTTAGCATAAAAGTAGCAGAATTGCAGCCCAGCTGTTGCTAGGAAACACGCGCTACAGCCTATATAGTTCCTGTTGCACTAATGACCTTCAAGGTCATCCAAGGTCAATGATTTTCATGTCATTTGAAAGCCAATATGTGACTTCATATTAGTGATTATTAGTAACCTTGGCCCTATCTCTCACCGTTCCTGAGATACGGCCACTTATAGCTTGAAACATTCCATTAAAAGTTGCGGCCAAACCGCTGCAGACAAAAACATGTTACTATTGACAGCCTATAGGAAGTCGCCATCGCCCTATCCGATGGTACAATTGCCGACCTTCTACAACAAACCGTTTAGCTAAAATACCACATGGTTGGCATGCATGGTTCCAATGGACCACCAATAGGAAACCACATATGTCGAGTCCAATGGTCACGTGTGGACGGCATATAACTAGGCTAGGGTTAAGTCAATTTTGTTTATTTGCACAGCTGTTATCGAAAATGTAAACAGAAAATTGCTGCCCTGCGGTATATTAGCGTTGTGTTGCAATTTTTAAATAAAGTACTAAAGGTTTATGAAGTCGATAAATTTTAAAATAACTGCACTGTTCACCATGTAAAGATTCATGAGCTTAAATCAGGGTATCCTACTTTAGACCGGAGCCCGTGTCATCTGCTAAAAAGCGTAAACATAAAACACAACGGGTAAAAAACGTAAATTTTACGCCGATTTTTTACGCTTTTTACCCGTTGCAGGTATTACGTTTCACGTTTTACGCTTCACGCTTTATACCAATAGTCTTCAGTGACAAGAGACGACAAGAAAATCGTCAACTACAGGCACCAACCTGCAAGCTCCTGTGTCGCAAGAGACTGCCAACTTTATGCTGGAGCCAGTAAAACACGTGAAACGACATAAGAGCACTTTTTACTCAGCAAATTTACTACAAACCACCACTCATTTCAGAGCTCATAATGTAAACAATCGGGGCCAGCCGTAGGCTAAGCAAGCCGTAGCCAATGAATATTAGCACTGGCAACCACAGCCTATAGGCTTTGCTGGCAACAAGCCGTTCACGCCAACACATCGGACTTCTGTGCCGGTGTCCTATTACAGTATCGCCCCCTGAAAAGTCTCCCCCCGGCGACATTTTACCGGTACAAATTCGCTCCACCGGCGGATTTTTACCGGTAAAATCTCCCCGAGGAAAACTTTTTACACAAATTTACACGATTTAATTATTCGGCCTCCCTATGAAAAATCCGCCTATTCCATTAAAAATCCTCTCCCCCATCAAAATGTCTCACCTCTCGAAAACGTTACTTCTGACCGAAGTCGGGCGTTCTTCACAGTGAAAAATCATCTCCCCCATGGTAATGTCGCCCTTCCTATACTTAGGCCTTAAGTTAAAGTTCTTAATGGCGCACTTCAAATTTTCTGGCGACTGTCAGTTTTCATTAGCTCAGCGAACTTCGCAAAGCTTAGCAAAGCGAACAAGAAATTTGAGCTAATGCTCACGAGACGTGCGAAAACCTATAGCAGTTCTTGTTCGCAAAATTAAATGTCAGTCTATTTCCAGCCATTTTGTCGCGACTTTTACGGGGGTACCGCTTTTTGATGCCCTCGTACGCAGGTTTCCTTGAACCTAGAAAATCGAAACTTGGACCATCGAAATCTATGTTCAATGCTAAAAATTTACTACGCAGCTTTTGTCTATGTCTATCTTAATTGGTTTCGGCGCAATTTGCTCTTGAAATGTGTCTCGCAGCCCGAAATCGCCAAAAAAATCTATAAACCCCCTATTTTGGCGTTCAATGTCGCCCCTGTTTCTGTGGTCCCAAAAGTGCTTCACAAAGCTTTTGATAGGATTTTCAATGCACTTTTTTTAAAAATAAAGAAAAACGTTGAGCAAAATAAAAAACGTTAAAAAACGTAAAAAAGTGGCAAGAATAAAAACCTAAAGAACGTTTTTTACATCTATGATTCAAATTAATAGAAAATCTTCACGGATTTTGAAACTAGCGCCATCCAAGCACCGGACAGTGAAGATTTTGCGATTCTAGCGTCACTGTTTTTACGGATCCACCCGTGTGATGGACACAGACAGACAGATGGACGGACAAACAAAATTGCGATGGCTATAAGACGCGCTACAATAGCAGTATACAGGGTGCGGCAGAAAAAGTGGACCCCTAAATTTTTTCGCCGTTTTCTCAGCAACCGTTTGGGATTTTAATATGAAATTTTACAACTTTATTTATTGAAACCTTCTACATCTAATTGCCAAGTAAAATTTGATTCTGTTAAAAAACAACAAAGTTATAGACTTTTTAACATGACCGTTTACCGATTTTTCAGCATTCAAAAATGTTCCGGTTACAACACCAATTTAATAACATCGTTGAAACAACACAGCTAAATAATCATGATCAA
>Ga0056128_1003966_pt1 | contig 18419 bp, 10 predicted proteins | sample WorMetLIZISLAND2_FD_71113 | JGI IMG/M metagenome (GOLD analysis project Ga0056128, IMG submission 71113) | Marine gutless worms symbiont microbial communities from Max Planck institute for Marine Microbiology, Germany - Olavius geniculatus... ... | reverse complement strand
CAGACTTTGTCGGCGACCCGGGTCGCCGACAAAGTCTGATCGGGTCGCAGTAGTGGGTTTTAGCCTTTACTCAATCTTGGCCAGTTCACTACGTTCACTTTGGCGAAGATTTTATACCCGCTGGTCAATCGGGCGCGTTCTGACCTGTGTGAAGCTGAACTCTGGTCAGTGAGACGATGAGTTGTGAATCCGCCAGTAGTGAGGCGTCGTTGTCGATTGCGATGTCTAGCGTGTTCGACGTTTCGCCCCTAGCTATTGTTATGACGCTAGGTAATTTCTCGTTGAAGATTCTTCCTACATACCCACACGCACAGCGACGCGGTTAAACTTAGTTTTCATTTTCATCTAAAGGCGCGTAAGAGCGACTTAACTAAACTGAACTGAACTGACGCGGTGTAGTTTTTTGACGAACTGACCAATGGGCAAGCGGGGCGAGCCCACTGGTCATTGGTTAAAGCGCACGTGAGAGTAGTTACGCAGGCCACCAACGCCGTTAGCCGGTGTCTACTGTAATATATTACTGCTTGTCCAATGGTCAGTTCGTCAAAAACTAAACTATGTTAGTTCAGTTTAGTTCAGTTCAGTTACGTCGCTCTGTACGCGCCTTAACGCAATGCACGCAGGCAAGGCACTTGCGTACTTCTTTGACGCAACTGACGCAACTCACGCAAAGAAAGCAAGTATGCATCGAACGCTATGAACGAAAGAAAAGTAAGTAAGAAGCGCAACTGACGCAACGGCTAAAACGCAAGAATGGAAGCGATGTCTATTATCACGTTGCGTTTGTGTCGCTCGTTGCGTTGCGTCAGTTGCGTCCGTTGCGTTGCGTTAAATAGGAACCATAGGCTTCAAGTTATAGTGCGATATTTAGGTTAAAAAAATCCCACTTTAACAATCACATTATGGTGCAGCAATTTTTCTTCAAAGTTTGCAGTGAAGAAAAATTCGAAAATCGCTCAACATTTAAGAAAGATATTACGCACAAACTTTCGTAATGCTACGGTGCATATTAATTAAGCAGAGCAAAATCACTGTTATTCGGAGATTCTGATTTTGCCAGTGTAAGTTGGGTAATAAAATAACAAATCGCCACAAAAACACCCACACGATCAGTCAAATAACCGTGCCTGTCTTTACAGGTTAACAGATTAACCTACGACTTGCACATTTAAAATTAAGAAAAAATTACATTGTCATTTACAAATAAAAAACTCAAATGAAAGCATATAAAAAGCGACAAACTAAAGCAAGCTGATCTTAACTGATCTCAGTTCAATCCAGTTGCGTCTAAAAATGTACAAAGAAACTAAACAAAACTGAACTAAAAAAATCACTTCAATGACGTTGCATGAATCGTACAAAGCGAAAAAGTTTATTTTATTTCAGTTTATTTTGCGAAGCGAGTTTAGTTCAGTTTAGTTCAGGTCATTTCGTCAGCTCTGTTCGACTTTACACAACTTTTTATGAATTTCCTGTGAATTTTGCTAAAATATACTAAAATCTTTTATTAAGTTTTTCTAACTTAGTAAGTTAGCAACAAGCATAAGCTATTTGCAACTTGGCTTAGACTATTCCTGACTTTTTCACTTTTCTTTGACCTCTTTTGTAAATCGCATTAATTCTTAATATGTGCGTGAATCTAAGTTTCTGATCTCTTCGACTTGCGAACTTTTGTAAGTCATGCTCATGTTTAACAACAAATAAAATAATAAGAAAATAACTTTAATGACAATAGGAGCAGATGAATACTTACGATCAGAGGACGACGAAGAAGACGAAGGGTAATGGACGTCGACATTGACATTAACACGAGCAAACGTTCCGCCAGATCGACGAACCGCAATCCGCAACCAGCGACCAGCCTGACTCTGACACACGCAACCATAGTCCCAGTGGCCCTACACAGTTTCGCTTTTCTCTTAGTTATTGGCGACAGTGGCGTCTTGGTTTTAAAACTAGGGAGAATGAAATTGCAACTTGGCAAAATTCTGACGGAGAAGATTATTGGCTCCAACAAGAAAAAAATTTGCCAACAAACTGAAATTTAGGCAAAAAGGCAAGCAATGGGATGCTATCAAGTGATTAACTAAGTAAGTAAGTAAGTAAGTATGTGAATATTTAAAGTGCACAATGTCACAATGTTACTACATTTTGCGCCGACCGCTAAGCTGTAAGCTTAAAGATCGACCCTTTGTCGTGTTTGTCGTCCGTCTGTAACGGATGTATTGTAGCTAAACGGGGCAAAATAGGGCCTAGGTTGCTATCGATCACTAGGAAATCGCATACTGGCTTTCAAATGACATATAAATCGATGTCCTTGGACGACCTTGAAGCGCCATAATGCACTATGGTAACGGAAAACTGACCATATCTCGGAAACGGTGATAGATAGCGCCTAGGTTGCTACTACTGACTAATAGCAAGTGGCATACGCCCTGTCAGATTAAATGAAAATCATCGACCTTGGATGACCTTTAAGGTCAGTGACAATCAGTACGGTCGGCCCCACCCTAGCGACAGCTGGAATTTTTGTCATCCTTTTGTCAGCGTGTCTCTGTAGGCCTACTGGTCCGTAAGCCTTAAGTCATGACAAGCCTCAAACACTGAGTTTTCTCCACAATTCTGCAAACAATTGTTGCATACAATTGTGTGTCGCACAAACACAACACAAACTAAAATGAAATAAAAAGGAATATCAGCAAAGAACGTGTGTCTCAATATGCGCAGGTATACTGTAAAACTTCTAATAAACGCTCCCGGCGTTTATTTGCACATTTGACAAAAAAACCGACATTTGATGGATACCCGGCGCTTATTGGAGACCCGGCCTTTATTCGAAGTTTTATGGTATAATGCACGTTTGTAGGTACCACAATGAGAGAGCAGTTATCGGGAACTAAATCCACAATTCCGTACGCCGAGCCACTGTCCGCAATGACGATCCGCTGCTCCAGCAGCAGAGAAATGTCGGATGGATCAGGTAAAAGCGCTCCGCCGGACGCCGAGCTCAGAACGGCGGCGCAGACTTGGACTGGTCTGGGTCGACCTCCAGGAAGTGGTAAAAGTAAAATATGCACGTGGTCGACACCATCCTGGAATACTTCCACGCCACTGGTCGGACTGACTCCGACCACCTCACCAGGTGCTCCATCAGCGGATCCATCATCCAGCCGTAGCGACCACCGCACCGTCACCACCCCGTACACACCAACCTGCGGTAACAGAAAGTCATAAAAAACGCGCACACTGCGACGTAACTGAACTGAACCGACAAGACTCGTTTTAACAATCTGACGAACTGACCAATGGTCAAGCAGTAATGCATTACAGTAGGCACCGTCTGACGACATCGGTGGCCTACGTGACTATGTGCACGCACGCAGCAACCAACGACCAGAGGGCTCGCTCTGTCTGCCTATTGGTCAGTTTGTCAAAAACTAAACCGTGTCAGTTCAGTTCAGTTCAGTTACAAAAACGCGGCGGGATACATCTGTATACAGTGCAGCTGTCGACCAACTCGGGTTTGGCAGCGCCATCGCACGAGACGCTCTTCAAAACACGAGTTGAATATTTGAGTTAGTATTTCTTCACTGCAGCTAATAAAATCTCTTCACCATTCGACTCAGTTACGAAAAAAAAGTTTAAGAGTGCCTTTATATAAGATACGGTGTAAACGCTGTGGACGCAACAAAACTAAACCGAGATTTCATTCCAGCTCAGTTTATTTGTGTCGCTTTGTACGTGCCATAACGCTTATAAATTGAAAAAAAAATCCCAGTATTGCAAAAACTATATAAAACTTCGCCAACATTGGAGATATTTTACAGTAGTTTCGCTGAATTTTAACTTAAACTTAATACTGCCGCGACACACTGCAAAATGTCATCTTGAGAGGTGTCATCTTGTGAAGTTTGACTCAGACATAAAGCTGGCTTGGTGGCATTACGGCATATAGGGTGTCAGACTTACGATCGAGAGGTCGTGAGTTCTAATTCCGTTCGGGTCGCTATTAGGTGGTTACTACGTGAATGGTGACTGTCTGCAGACATCCGTCTAGGTATAGCCAACACCAACTCAGCCTTCCATCCTTCCGGAGTAGGTAAATCGAGTACCAGCCTGTCTGGCTGGGGTTAAGGCGATGCGCGTTCACTTGTGATGTCAAGTGGCAAGCAACAATGTGTGATCACATATGGCAGGCGACGCTCCGTAGTTCTGCGATGGGTTTTAATAAAGGAACGATGTGTATAGTGTACCGTGCGAAGTAGGCGTAGCGACTGTGAAGTCTCGTTGTCTATCAGGGTCGTAATGTTTGAAGGTTTCCAGCCGACGATTCCTGGACTCGTCGTTACTAACACGGTTGCTACGGCTGGCCGGCCAAGTACCACGTCACCTGAAGCAGACAGGTATTAACTTCTCAATTTAAGTTCACTTTTACGTGTTTATAGAGTTGTAGTATTTTCAGAAGACTTATAGTTCTTGAGATGGCGATCAAGTAGCGGTTTGGCTTAGCTCATAACGTTGTGGGTCGCATCAAGGAGGTTAATAAACGCCGGGCCCGGTTAGCACTGGGATGGGTGACCGTCTGCAGGCGGGTAAACCATCTCTGTATATAGCCAGAAAACGAGATCAACTTAGCCTGGCCGTCCCTCCACGGATAGGCGCAATGAGTACCAGCAAAAACTGGGACGTAAACAGGCACACCGCGCGACGCATTAGCCCCGTGTCCGTGGTCTCGCAGTGAAACTGGTGTCTGGCCAAGAACTAAAAAACAAAAGTTAGCGCCGCCCTATGGACTTTGTGGCTTAGAGAGGACTTTAGTTTACGTCTTTAGAAAATACGCCTTACGTCAATAGTGTTTGTCTATAATATCACTCTGGAAACTGTCGTTTACCAAAGCCGTTAACTGAGTTGCATTGTAGAAACCTCGTTTTCGTTGGTTATGTCGGGAATAATTTTCTTTACAGTTTGCTCCGTTTTTTCTATTTTTTCATTCTATTTAATTTTTTTTGAGCTTAAATGTTCTATCTAGTTTAATTCACGTTCTCGTAAGACGATGAAAGACAGGCTAATTTTTGTCTTTGGTAAGGGTAAAGACTTAGGTCGGGCACTAGCTATAGCGCTGCTTACACGAGTCAGACTCGTAATCAGAACGGTCCAAAAGCGCTTGACAATCTAGGAAATGGCAGCTGATTAAAAATTAAGTTAGGCATAATAATACATAGCGTTATGCCGTTATGCCGCCGTCTATTGCTCACATCGGCGAACAATATTGGACTGCTACTACTACTGTTACTCTCGATACTACTGCCAATAAGGGGTTTACTAATCAGAAGCGAATTTTAAATATCTAAAGTAGGTACTGAGCAAAAATATCTAAACTACTGACACTAAAATATCACCTGTAGGTCTACTCACCGGAAGGACTGAGTAGCTGAATGGTGAAGTTCTTCTCCGCGTACGTTGTAGAGAGAATATCAATGCTCAGGTGTGATACGGTCACGCCGGCGCTGAAGCCCAGACTACCGTTCGCACCGGCGAAGTCCCGGCCCCAGACAGCCGACGCTGACAGCAGATAATAGTAGACTGTGGCCGGACTGTCAGTGGGACCGAGACGTTGAGTAGCGTCAGCGTTCACACCACGGTACACCGCTATGTCAACCGATGTCGTGTTCGCCACGTACACAGCCTACCAACGCCAGCCAGCCACTCATCATGCCAGCGGCGTCGCGGGCTAAAACAAGAAGGGTGGGCCAACCGTATCCTACCGCTTATATCTGAAGACCAGCGTCCGACTTTTGGTCGCAGAAAAAAGCGACTTCCCAGAGTGACTACAGTCCCATACACGCTATGGTGACGTTGCTGTATCAAATGCTACAATCAACGCTACGATACTATACGGTAATGTGGCTCAGGTGGGTGAGGCTGCAGGCAGCAACTTTATATTTAAAATTGCAGCTAAACCGCTGCAGATAAGGACCCGGTTACTATTGACAGCCTACAGAAACTCGTCATCGCCCCATCCAACGACACCATCGGTGTTCTCCTACCACGTACGGTTTAGCCACAATGCATGTGTTACAGAGAAATGACAGACAGACGTCAAGCAACGCATCGTACCCAAAGCTAGACCGGGCAAATGTGGAGGGAGCAAAAATTTGCAATTTTCCAACAGGTAGCTGCATATTTTTGAAGAAAAAATTACGGGTGCTCAGAATTTCAATTTGCCCATAAATTTTTCCAATCGGAAGATTTTAAACCCCAAATGTTCTAATTTTTGGCAGACAATTTTCTGACAAAAATAATTTTTAAAAGGCTGAAATTTAGGGAGTTTGGCCCTTACCGCCTCCTTTCCTGTCACGATATTACTGGATTGTGCTACTGATAAACTAAGAAAAAATGGAGAAATAAAAACAGAGTTAATGGTGACGAAGACGATTAATATTGTAATAAATACTGAAATACGGACACAGCCACACAGGCTGGTAATGCTACTCGAGTCATCTACCCCAGAGGGATGGAAGGCTGAGTTGATTTTGGTGTTGCTTATATAGCGAGATGGACAGTTGATTCACATGTCTGCAGACGGTCACCCATCCTAGTACTATACTAGTTGTTATATCTCAACGCGAAATACCTGCACACGATTGGTCCAAATCACGTCACGTGACGTTCACAAATACGCCATAGTCCCCTCCTCAGCAACAATGCAGTGACATAGTGCTGTCCATGGAGGCACTATTGACAATAGTGCCCTTCCAGAGGGCACTATTTGATTGGCGTCGTCATCACGCCGACGCCGGTTACGCCTCATTAACGTTATCCCTCATTTACACAATGAAGCTGGCTCGACGAGCTAGCTCAATGTTTGCTCTACGTTTGCTCGACGTTTGCTCGATATCTGCTCGATGTTTGTTCGATGTTTTCTTAACGTTTGCTTAATGTTTGCTTCGTATACGCTATGCTTTATGCATGCTTCATATTTGCTTGATGTTTGCTCGACATTTGCTCGATGTCTGCTCGATGTTAGCTCGATGTAAGCTTGATGATTGCTTGATTGTGTAAACGGGGTATTAAAAACGTCTATGACCACGCCGAATTCTCGTGTTGTGGCTAAACGGTACGTCATACGTTATCAGCAGACAACCGTGTTTACCTTACTCGAAGAGAAGCTAAAATACCACACATTTGCCGTAGAGTCATTGAGGTATAGCAAAACAAATAAGCTGCGAAATAAAGTTATGACAAATTCCTGGAATTACAGCCGTTATAATTGTTTTTGCTAACGTTTCGGCGTTTCTTGTGATTGCCGATCACGACCACAAAAACAATTATAAAGGTTGTATTTCGAAGAATTTGTCATAACTTATTATGTTACGTTTCAACCTATGAGTATGCTCAAAGAAATAAGCTGCGTTTTGCTGGCCTGACGGGTTTGGTTAGTTCATAGATAAGTATATTATAAATACGCTAATTTCGTGCCCAAGCATATCACGGTCTACTTGTGGTAGCTGTTAGCAAAGATGTTCTAATTTATGCCGACAGCACGGCAGAAAAAACTTCGACAAAGTTTTGTTTTGTTGTATTGAGATTGAAATTCGAACTTATTAACGTTATTAAAAAGAAATTAGCATATTTATAATATACTTATCTATGGGCCTGCCTAACGCGTTAGACCTAGGTAGGCCATCAAATACGCAGCTATAAAGACTGGCGTGTCGAGGTCATTATTGAAAATTTTTCCCTCAGTTCGTAACATGTTGCTCTCGATCTTCGACCTCGGGCAACATAATTATTATTATGAAGTGCACATGAAAAAATTTCAATAATGACCCCTACGACAGTCACTATTTGTATAACAGCGATCCGACCGAGGGTCGAACCAACGACCTCGCCATATGTAGCAGTAGTAATAGTAGTAGTAGCAGTAGTAGTTGTTGTTGTTGTAGTTACCTGAGACAGCCTGATCGGTGCGTCATTAGATATCACAGTAATCTCTGCCCGACTGGCTGAAGCATTCAGTCGTGGACTGTTGATAGTTTTATCAACACTGCTGCCACCTAGCGTCGACGTCAAACTTACCACGAATGTCTCATTGTTCTCCGATATCTATCGCAAAAACAATTCACTAAACAGCTAGAAATGTATGCAGCACTCTTGCGCCCCAAAATGTACAGTTTTTTGTTATTTCCAATACAACGTAAATCACTGCTACTTTTCCGAAATACCTGTGCTGCAAATTGCTGCCAAATTGTTACTATTAACGGTTTATATCATGGGCGGCGCCAGAAAAAGGCAGGAAACAGCTGCCCCTGTACCCTTGCCTTTGCTCCCCCGGTTGCTCCAGGAGAAATTTCGATGGAGATAAAGTGCCCTCTGGTACCTATACACATGGCAAGATGTGATTTATTAAAGTCATTTATTGAATACAACGCAAATATCTGTAGTTTTTTGCGTCTTCACATACTAAAAAACAAACGAATTTGCGGCTTTCAATAAACGTTCAAAAGCTAAACGTGTTTAAGCTTCAAGGGGGCGGCTTTGCCCCCATGACACGCCGACCAGCGGCTTTTCCCCTAGACCCCCTGCTACGTCTTTTTGACCCACACAACAACTGAATAAGATCGATATTTGGCGTTGCCCCTAAGCTTCAGATTCGTAGAGCCGCTGGAATCGAAATCGTCAGTTTCGAGATTAGTTCCCCCAATTTTTGACTCAAGTTTCCCCTCTTTATTTTGTTAAAGGTGTAAATTGAAAAATAGCAGAACAGTACAAAATAGAGGAAAAGTTTTGTTAAGGGTGTAAATTGCCCAGTTAAAAAGGGAAAAGTTTCGAACTACACCATTAACAAAACTTTCTCCCTATTTTTTACTGAGCGCAAGCTGCGCTTACCCATACACTTTTTAAACAACTACTACCACTAATTTGCTCAACAGTGTTAGGCTAACTCTGTGATGAAAGCGTAGGCCAGAGAGCAAAAGTTAGTACGCAGTGTTTAACTACGAAAGACGCTTGTGAAAGTACATATTAGCCTATCTCCGGGAATATGACTTTTCAATATAATAAACCTAATTTGAAACTATTTTAGGACTTTGTTAATTAATAATAAAATTTTTAAAAAAATTATAAGTCGGGCGACACTGGCCAGGCCCTTTTTCGAAAAACTGTTCCTGGAAACATGCACGCAAAATTTTTAGATCCGAAGATTCAAGCGTTTCTCTAGAGCAACAAAAAAATTTGATGCCTGAACTGCTTTGAGTGTCTGACACACACCCACACGCATCCGCTGGAAACAGTAAGCTTATCTCCACCGTCTACTCCATTCATTTGGCAGGTATAATAACAGTTCGGCGTGGAATGATATTGAAACTGACCTGGTCGTCGACAACTGTGAGTAGCAGTTGTGCCGTAGTGACGTTTTCCGCGAACTCCACAGATCCCGACGACGGCCAAATATCAGACCTTTCGCCGTAGCCCACACCCACTGGATTCACCTACGAACATTTCAGCGGCACTTTGCAGTGACGTTAAGCGAGGCCAAACTACCGAGGCCGAAAACGAGGCCAAGGCCAAAACCATAAGGCCGAGATCGAAGTCGAGGCCAAAAAAAACGAGGCCGAGCTCACGGCCGAGACCAAGACCGAGGTCAAAGGTAAAATTATAAGAGTGACAACAGCACCGTAAGCTAGAAGTTTTATGGTGTCAACAAGGCCAAAGCACTACGACCGTCTGGCTAACGCTGTATACGGTGTTCATAATTTTTGTGGCACCTTAGAAGTTAGGCAAATTGCACCATTAGCTGCACGGATTATGGCAGAACAAAAAATTTTTACATGACGCTGGAACAAAAAATTTTTTTTTAAATAAAAAAGTACCAAATTTCTGCAGCAAAAGCACCCAGTGTTGGCCCAGCAAACAATGTCAATTTATTAAATTCAAACGCAAACGAAATTATATGCAGACTGCAGACAAAACCTTACAATGCGAAATAGCACTCTTATCACTCACTCGCATGATCACTTTATATACAGCCTTTAGATTAAAGAAAAACGCGGGAAACGACTCACGGAACTTACGGAAGATTCTGGGCATTACATGGAAGGACCACGTGACTAACATGGAGGTGCTAAACCAAACTGGGCAACGAAGATCACAGGACATTGTAGCAGAGAGACGACTTCGGATGGCAGGCCATATCATCAAGATGCCACCTGGACGACCAGCCAATCACGCCATGTCATGGACCCCTCGTGGTAGTGGCAGACGACGAGGTCGTCCAACGAAGACTTGGCGGTCTACATTTAAAGAAAACCTGGTGGACCGAGGAGTCGATTGGAACAGCGTCCGGGCTGTGGCTACAAACAGAAGCAGATGGCGAATTTTTCTGCCCATTGTCCTGTCAAGGACCGAAGGATCTAAGTGTCTAAGTGCTAAGTAGGCCTATGTCCCATACTCCGCTGTGAGAGCTTATGACACTTCCTCAAGCCCTTTAGTCGGCTGAGGAATGGAGCACTCCCCCAGACCTCTTCCCTCAACGCTTACGGCGCATCTCTCGCTTGTCAAAGTCTCCTCACTATTTTTTCCACAATTTAAGCACTGCTAATATTATCATTTAGCGGTGTCGTGGTTTAAGAAAGCAAACGGCATCAAGTTGCAAATTTCCGTCTGACCGAAGTGATATTCACAGATGCTCAAAATGTCAATTTTGCTCCCAAATTCCCTCAATATGGGGGATTTTTGGCCTAAATTTATGTATCTTTAAAAGAAGACTTTCAGACAACAATAAAATTATTAGACAGGTTAAAATATAGGAGAGGGGCACAGCCAAGACTGCTGCATCAGTCTGGAACAGTCTGCCGGAGTCGGTCCGGTCGTCTCCGTCGTTGCAAGTTTTCCGCAGCAGACTGAAAACCGAACTTTTCGCCCGGTCTTACAGTCATGACTAACAACGTCTGATTGCACTGACTACTATTATGTGACTTCACTGTTTAGGCTTATTGTTACGTGTCCTTGTAGTCTTAGGACTTAACGCCACGCTAAAGTTAATTCGTCCTTCATCATCATTGATCATCATCATCACTGGCTGATAGCATTAACCGAACGGCTAGAATGTTCAACCTGAAAATAGACGGTGACATTGGCATAAGCCCCCATAGAGCGCGTGATGAGCAGTGATATGTTGCTACCTCCGGGTGTCTCGTACGCAACTGATGATAACGGCTGTCAACAAAACACACATCAACTCAAATTAAATCTATGTAGGCCCATTTATTAACAGCAGCTGAAAGAACTCTAAGCCTATAGTGCTGATATAAGACTAAAAGGTCAGAATAAACTGACAACTTACACCATCCCTACACGTACATTAGGTCTAGGCTTATGTACCACAAAGGAAATTATTTAGGTGACAACAGCAATTAGCAATATTCCATGTTTTGGCTGATGGTTTAACCCCTAAACCTTCTCTTCCTTTGGGGGTCAGGAATCCCATCTAACACAATGTGTCACTAGACCCCGCAAGTGTACGTAGCAAAAAAATCATGCTAGTTTAGGCACAGTGGCTGACTTCACTTTGTGACTTAAGACGTTTCGTTGAGCCAATTCGCTGAGCGAAAGTTCGATCTGAGTACATACTTAGCCAAAAAAGCGAAGAAGCGATTTCGCGGAGCTTTTCGCGGAGCAAAAACTTCTATGTCAGTCCGAAGTTTCCGCTCGGCGAAAAGACTCAGCGAACGTTAAGTCAAAAACTGAAGTCACAGAGTGTATTCGTACAGGCGTGAAAGCGAAGACGCCGAAGGGGTCGTTGACGGCTACCAGCGTGACGGTCGCAATACCGAGCTGACTGATACGAGCATCACCGGACGTGACTCGCAGTTTGACCGTGTACTGACGGTCAGGTAGAGGCAGTCCTGCGTTCTCTCGCACTGTGAACGTAGCCGTCTGTAGCTCGTCTATGAAGCCTCTCTGGGTGAACTGTACGGTCCATGACGAGCCAACGAAATCAACCTCCGCGTCACCCGGCGACATACCGATCAACTGCAACACAACATTACAACATTACATTAAGACGCGTACATAGCAACGTTAGTAAACTGAACTAAACCGGTACGGCTTAGTTTTTGACGAACTGATCAAAGGGCAAACAAGACAAGCTTATTGGTCATTGGTTGACGCGTACGTGCACATAACCACAGGCATTACTGCTTGCCTATTGGACAGTTTGTCAAAAACTAAACTTAGTTCAGTTCAGTTACGTCGCTCTGTACGCGCTTTAAGGCTCTCCTTCCATATTATTAGTTTGGCCTATATTGTTTCTCATCTGTAAATGGTTTATAATTATGTCGGTTTCAGTTTGTTGCAAGATTTAGCGCCCCACATCCTCCTAGCATGTGATGTTTTCGTAGCGAATATGTGCGAATCTGCGTGTGCGTCTACTAAAATAATTATCTCAACGAACGCAACGCAACGCAAAACAAACCGTCTTTGATATTTTCCGGTGGTTTGCTTGTTTTGATTTTCGCCGTCGTAACCAAGGTTCTGTTTAATTAGCGTGATAATAGTTGAGCTACTGGAGCACGTAAAATTATCTGAATGCAGTTAAAACCTCGACGATGATGGTGACAGGACGCACTCTGGCTAGACCGGTCTTTTGTATGGACAGACTAAACTGTCCGGGCCTGTAGGCGACAATGTTTAACGGCTCCACGACAGAGATGACCGCTTGACCACTGATGACCACTGACCACGTGCTCAGCAGCAGAATCCAGCAGACAATCAAGCTCGCCGATAACCGCATCATCTGCATAGGCTACAAAAGAAGATAAATTTAACTACTTGCTATAGCGCTTCTTACATAAGACAGTCTCAAGACCAAAAGCGCTTTTGCAATCCCGGAAGTGGCAGCTGTAGCATGAAGTAATGATACCGCAGCGCACTATGCGGCCATCCATTGCCCGCGTTTGCAAACAATTGGACCTGCGGTTTGCAGCAAGCAGACATAGACTGCCACCGTTCCAATCAGCCACACTAGGTCTTTGGCCCATACCGCGTAAGCTACTACTCATGCATTTCCCACGGAGGGTAGGAGGCTGAGTTGACTCAGGTCAACTGTAAGTTAGGAACTTGATCAAGGCTGCTTGCAGATGACCGACGGTAGAAATCAAACCGTAACCTGAAAATTACAAGTCGACACAATACTCAGAGAATTATTCTGTTGCAATGTTTCGCGACAAGAAGATCAGTATCATTTACAATCGTTCTTAATTTGTCATAAATAATAACGATAAGAATAAATCGAACTTAAAAATATAGCTTGGATCGCCGCTGTTCCTGACAATTGACGCAGAATGAATTAGTTACGAAAAGAGCAAAGCTATGTAATAACAGCTGAAGACTCGGATATTTATTCAATAAAACAATACATTCTTATATGCTCTGACTCGGTAGTAATAATTTAGAAAGTAAACTTTTGAGGACCCGGCTTAACATGGAGTAACACGTAGCTTAACTTCGAGAAAACCGAAAATTAAGCGGACTAAAAACGACAGTTTTTCGAAGAAGCAGTATTGGTAATAATAAACCTAATCTTTCACACTCACGAGAGTTTTTTGGCGAAAGAGGCTTCTTCATACCGGGTGGCCCAGAAAAAACGTCCCGAACGTTTGCATGCGTTATCCAGCAGAATAGTTAAAATAAACCGGCAGAAAAGCACATATGTAATGGGCAAACATCCTCAAATGTGTCTAGAAATTTTCGCTTAAAAAATTCTATATTAGCCGAGATAAAAAAACAAAATAGTGTTACACATCATAAAGCAAATTACGCAAGTGGCTCATCATTTACGTTGCTGCTCGTACGCAGGCTACACCAAAACGTCACACTCACAGTAGGCCGAATCATCAGTCAACTGATCAGCAAAAAATGTGCTGAATTGATCCTCCATTTTCCTTTGTCACTGCTGTAATAGACGCTTTTTTCATTGCTCTGCGGCTTTTTTGACTCTGACCGTCTGATGTCAACATCATGCCATTTGTCCATGATAACATTATGAAGATTTTTGAGGTTCGCAAACGGTTTACGCATTCCTTCATAGAGAAGTTCTTGCAAGACACCCCGAACTAAGTAATCTAACGGAGTCAAATCTGGTGAACGCGGTGTTAATTTTTATGAGCTGATTAAATCTAGTGTTGTCTCGACGAAATTTTTGAGTTGCTTTGATGTGGTGTGATGAAATGCTGTCTTTACATAATTTGATTTTTAATGCGCCTTACTTCATTAAAAGGCATTCAGTGGTGTCAATAATGACGTCACTAAAATCTACAAGTAAGTAACAGTTGGTACACACTGATCTACAAATGCGCAAAAAAAGAAACGTATTTTTGCATAGTATACGCGCCGTTATAGTTACGCAAAGTTTGAGACGTTTTTATGGGCCACCCGGTACATTCGGTCACAAACAAACAAAGAAACTGGCGTTAACAAAGCAGAGCAAAGAACAGTTGTGGAAATTCAGAGACCCGCGCAGATTTCTACAAGAGAAGCCAGCTATGATGCGTTGGTTTCCAGTGATCTTAAATTTTACTGTATTTCTCGCTGGCGATTCTGGTCTGTTGACTTATCCGGTTTTAACCACAGATGTAAAAAACGTTCCAGAAAGAATAAAAAAAAGTTTAAAAACGTTGAATAAAAAACGTTGGCCATAAGTGTTCAACTTTTTGCCTAATGCCTAATGCTGTAAGTGCAGTATACCTGGAATTATAGTTCAGATAGAGAGAACTTCATTTAATTTCAATTTAGCTGCGTGGTCATAAGACAATAGCATTAAACTAACTAAATATACTGCTTAAAACATTTTATTTAGTGTATTTGGACTAACTAAGTTAACTACATCACTATGACTCATTCGTTTTTGTGGTCTCAAAAATGCTTCACTAAGCTTGTAATGGGATTTTCAATGCACGTTTTTAAACTAAAAACGTTGAGCAAAATAAAAAAACGTTAAAAAACGTAAAAAACGTTTTTTTACATCCATGGTTTTAACCAGGCACAACTTATAACTATGGTGGGTTTGTAGAAACCATGAGTTTCATAACGCTCAAACGCTAGCAGCAGCAGTATTAAGCCTAACAGTAGTTTATTTAAGAAGACAAACGCATCAAAATAATTTTTTAAAAACAGTAAAACGGTATGTTCTTTAAGCTAGAAAAGTCAAAATGGCACTTACCAGTACATGCAACTATCCGCTTAAAAACACACGGCTAAAATGACTTTAATGGACTACACAAAACGGTAGTACATATTTAACTCCAAGAGTTGGATAATCAAAAATAACGAACGCAGGTTGATGAGAGTTCTTAATTTTTGGTGCTACAGCTGACCAAAGCGGATAAAATCCACTCACCTGTGGCTGTCTATACACAGCAGCGCGTAACAGCGTCGAATGTCTAACGAATACGCTCATTAGCAGCTACAGCAGCAGCAGCAGCTGTTGCAGCAGCAGTAATCGCATAATATTATATTGACGGCGGGCGTAGAGTGATCTGCTGCCAAGTTTGCACGCCACACGCAGGCACACACATCAGCTAACTGACTCACCTCTGTAAAGCAGCAGGTAGCCTAGGTCGGGCGTGTTTAATTAATAACTAACAGTCCATCTGTCCAATCCATTGTAACGTCGCCGCCGCTGAGCACTGCGTCATGGTCGGCTGACTACGACGCTCAGCAAGCCATACTGTTTTCAAAATTTTCGGCTGCAGTCGTGCGTCATAAAACAAACGACGATGAGTCTACATTGTATATGATATCTGAGCGTACGATAACGCACTGTCTGGAGTGGTATGAGTTCGTACTGCATACTCGTTTATCGACTCCAGCAGTGCGGTATCTAATATAGACAAAACATGGGCATTGATTGATCTTCAAGCGTATTTTTAAGCTTACTGGGAATGGTTGGTCTCTATCCCATTATAACTGCCCAACCGCGCTTGAAGCTCTGTTAAAATCGTAATTGCTAAGGCCGGTATATCCGATTAGGCTCTATTCGGTAAAAATATGACGCCCTCACATAAATTTCTGACACCGGTGTACAAAAAACTTACCCTGAATTTGGCATGGTATCTGTAGGCCTACACACTAGGCAGTTCTGGGTTTGATATACGGTTTTCTGAATTCGGAAGCTAGCTTGTATAGGTCGGAGAATGTCGTACTGCACCAAGCTAAATGAAAATGACGCAACGCAACGCCCCACAAGCCAGAGTATGTTGCCGTGCTGCCCGACATTTTGTGGCATGGGGTCGAGGTCCCAGTCATTTTGGGGGCCCCTCTTCGAACAAACATGCCAAACAGTGCCTGAATTCACCTTTGCTTGTATATTGCTTAGTGACTCGGTATTTTGTTCAAATTTTAGCCGCTTAGTCGTCTTATAATAGATGCCTCAAAATAAAGATGTTCTTTGGACATGCGAAACACTGTGCTTATAGGCTTATACCGCGTCCACGAAAGTCTCTCGCCTAAACATTTTGCAATAAATGTAAAAAATATCAATTTATACACTTGTTAACGGCGACATGCAATGAGTGACACATCGAAAACAGCAAAAATCATAAAAGGGGATATCACTCACCATCACATCGCCTAAATGTCAATGTGCTGTTGAATAATATCAACTTTATATGATTTTAGCTGTTAACGATGTGTCAGTCATTACATGTCGCCGTTAACAAGTGTATAAACTGATGTTTAATTTGTACATTTATATTTGTTGTTTTATTACAAAAGTAATGTTTTTCCTGTTGGTGGTCAGTTATAATCCATCCGTTTTCCACAGTCATAAAGACACAGAGCCTTACATATTTCTTGGTAACGACCTTGACCTTTTAGGGTCACGTGACGTCATCGGTCACGTGACCGTTGGACTCGGCATGTGGTTTCCTATTAATGGTCCATTGTAACCATGCGTCTAACTTGCACCGTTACGGAGATATAAAGCCTCAAAGTAGCATTTGCCCATGTTAAAGGCCAAAAGTCCACTGCGCATGTTCCGTGTCACGTGACCTGTAAGCAGGGGGTCTAAAAAAACCACATATTTGTAATTTTCGTGGCCATATTGCCTATTTAATATACAACTTTTATGGGCCTACAATGACGAGTAAGGACCGCTTATAGGTAAAAATTTTATAAAAAAAGCGTTTTTGGCCGAAATTTTTTGTCCGTTTTTTGACTCAGTTTTCGACTTTGGGCGGATTTTTCAGTGGTTAGATATTAACTTTAAATTTTTTTTACCCCTAAAACGCACACCCTTGCGTGAGACCGCGTCGTTTGAGCCATCGTGTGTGAAAATCCGCCTGGAGGTCTGACCTGTAGGTCGGTCAAAAACGGTATATTTACAGGTATACAAAAAATTTTGTTGTATTTCAATCATTTGCCGAAAAGCCCAAAAAACGGATTTGCACGAAATTTTACACAGTGGGTCAACGTGCCGACGTAATTGCTGGTTTCAAATTTTGTGTCAATCGGTTGTGGGGTCTCGGATCTGCGAAGGACCGAATTTTGCCATTCTCCATTGACTTAGCCGATCGCCCTTAACACAGGTCTGCGCTACCGCGCGCCTGTGATAACAAACGCAACATGCACAAAGTTAAATACAATTTTACACACGCAAAGCGACATCCATTCTGTACTTTGGAATGTAGTTTCTTAAAGATCTGCCTTATTTTCACAGACATTGTCAAATTTAAAATAACGCTGCCGAACGCTGAGGCCCGGTTTTTAAAACAATGGGTAAACCAGGGGTAACTCTCGATAATAAGTGAATATTCATATAGCGCACTATCATTTCCAAAAAATCTCTAGTGCGATCGGGGGTTACCCCTGGGTTAAACAAAAAATGCGTTTTTGCAACCGCTAACCCTGGTTTAAACCAGGGGTAACTCGCCGGAAGTTAACCCCGCATTATCGGACGGTTACCCCAGTGGTAAACCAGGGGGCAAATCTTGAGACAAGCAGAATGGTTCACTTCGACTACCTCGATGATGGCTCGGTAATCTATTCGGCTGTCTAGTAATACTAATAAAAAAATTTCAAACACAGTTGGGCTTAATGTCAGTCGACACAGTTCGGCGGCTTAAATTAGAGGTTCAAAAGCGAACATTTTTTCTGTGTGTTTCTGGCGCATTTTCTTAACTTGGCGCAAGCTCTTCTACGTAATAATAATGTGCTATCTCAACAGTTTTGCACATTTATCACAACTTCTTTATTAATCAATCAACAAGTCAATTTTCCGCGACCGTAAATTACCGGTTTCCGTATCACAGGCTGAACGGTAGTTCAAGCCCTGTGTTAACGGCGACTTCTCTTTCTTATGGGAAAGCCAAAAATTCGACCCCCCCACAGAATCAAAACCCCTGACCCGATTGAGATAAAAT
>Ga0056128_1003964_pt1 | contig 18426 bp, 12 predicted proteins | sample WorMetLIZISLAND2_FD_71113 | JGI IMG/M metagenome (GOLD analysis project Ga0056128, IMG submission 71113) | Marine gutless worms symbiont microbial communities from Max Planck institute for Marine Microbiology, Germany - Olavius geniculatus... ... | reverse complement strand
CAGTAAAGGTGCGGTGGGTGGAAGAACTTCATGTTTACGCGCCATAAATTTCTGCTTGTAACAGTGAAAGAATGGTTAAAATCGGTGCTGAATTACCGAAGTTATCCCAAAAATAAAACTTGGTATCTGTTTTTTTTGGATCACTTTGTATATTGGCTTGTCTAACGTGAAAATGGTTGCAGATAGGCACAGACATGCTGCTTATCAAACAAGCACTGGCAATGAGCTTCTTAGGAATGTTAACATTGATGACCTTGAATGACCTTGAACCCCCAAAATAGGGGGTTTTAGTGAATTTTTCATGATTTCAGACTGCGACACGCATTTCAGGAGTGAATTGCACCCAAATGGCTAGAGATAGACCAAGACAACCTGCATATGAAATTTTTAGCAGAGAATGTAGATTTTAGCAATTCAAATCTGGACCCTCTAGGTTTAAGAAGGCCTGCGCACGCGGGTGCCAAAGAGGGGTACCCCTCTTAAAAGTGGTTATTTATCTGCTGTTGGTTTGTCTAGCATGAAAATGGTTGCAGATAGGCAAAGACATGCTGCTTATCATAACAAGCACTGGCGACGAGCTTCTTAGGATTATCAACATTGATGACCTCGATTGACCTTGAACCCTATAAATAGGGGTTTTTAGTGCTTTTTGGCGATTTTGGCTGCAAAGGATGAATTGCAACAAAATGGATGGAGATAGACCAAGATTACCTGTGAACAGGAAATGCTATAGGCTCTCGCGCATATCATGAGCATCAGCTCAGATTTCTTGTTGTTTTTACACAGGTCAAGTTATTCTCGGTTGGTGTTAAGAATTAGTTTTCCTCTCGTATCTGACGAGGGCGTTTACACAGCAAGAGTTTCATTGAATGACTTGTCAGCTGAGAAAACCATTCAGCTCATTGTCAATGGTGTGTCAAGATTTGTATAGTAGTTCTATATTATAGTTATGCGTGGATTACTATATAAAATGTTTGCTTAACTGGTTTGCATAATATAATTGTAGTTTGCAGTTGTATTATTGCGTCGATGATCGATACAGATTTTTGCCTGTTTAGTTGTGGTTAGTTTGTGTTTAGTTTGGTTGTGTTGACTGTAGTTGTTTTCAGAAACTGTTTTACAGAAACAGTTTTGTTTGACGTCAACTTAATGACAGTGATGCAAAATTACTTGTCATTGATAGTATTTGCTAATTGTTGGAGGGTCTTTGTCATTAAGAGTGGATGGTTGAATAACGGTTCATGTGGAGTGAATGAGGGAGGGGGGAACGGTAGAAATTATTAGTGTTTGTTACTGTTACTTAGACTGTGATGTTTTTGTCATGAAGCCATTGAAGTCTGCTCATCAGTCATGGGAACATGGATGGTCATACGATGGCGAGTAGTATGAGGAATATTTGTACCAAAAATTATTAAAATTTGATAATTCTTCTTCAAGTTACAATTGATAATGTCAGGAATTTTATTTTTTTCTGAGACACAGTAGAGGTAAAAGGTAAAGGTGTCAATTTGTATAGCGCATCTCGCATACAACGCCTCTAATGCGCTTTTCGTCACTAACCCGAGCCGACAGCCGCACGGCCACCACGTGCTGCCTGCAGACACAAGCTAACGCAACGGCCGGCTAGGCAGCCCCAGTCAGCTGTACTAAGGTCACTGCCTTCCGTAACCCATATAAATGAGTTACTACTCATTTTACCGTCCCTCGGAGGGTAGAAGGCTGAGTCGACCAGTGTACATACTGGTTGCTGTTGCAGAGTCGCCGTCGGTGAGACTGGTCGGTGGTCCGATGCATCCGTTCTACCGGCCCGGCTACATCTATCACATTGAGTGTCATGCTGGTGGTGTGCCAGCACCCGATGTACAGTGGTTCAAGCTGCCCTGCACCACGCTGGGATGTGTGTCGTCAGAACTGCACTGGCAGCCCTACGCAAAGAGCACTTCCACACCTGTATAATGCTGCTTTTACTGACATTCCAACTTCTGTGCATAGTTTAGACACCTGGGGCCGTACGCATAAGAACATCTTAGTTTACACAGAGTAGCGGCTACGTCGGAATTAGCGAGTCTGAGACTAATCGATTAAGTTAGTCGGTATGCAAAAAGATGGCATAGTGGTTGGACTAGCAAGTCCCCGCATAGTTGATGTCGGGTAATTTCATTTCGGAATTCTCTAGCATAAAGTCGCCCATTCTCACGTTGATGCATGCGCGGCAGGCGCACATCGGCAAAATTGTCGTCTGCTCACTTTGCTGCAGCCATGGTTCGTACATTTTTCTTGTTAAAAAGCTCCAGTTTTAGCCCAAAAGAACTAAATCTACCGAGTGGATTTATTTAAGGAAGCGGTTTTTAAAACCCTGCTGTTCTTGCTTTCTATCTGTCTGCTCTGTGCTCGGAGATCTATCTTGAGGCATCATGTTTATGGCACAACCTGTGTAGCAGGTGTACAGACCATCTCAGTTGAAACAAAGTGGACGTGGCTGGGCCAAAAAATCAGTGCTACACTCAGAGGTGTAAATTTTCAGATCTTCATGTTTGCGCAAAAGGCATATTTCTGTCGAATTGATGGCCATTTTGCCATTTTTCACGTGAGGTCAGTTTGCTCTATGGTAGACTTTGTGAAAAATGGCAGCGAAATCCAGCTGGTGTGCAAGTAGGTAAAAAATTCCCTGGACTCATTTTTACTATTTTATCTGTTTACACATACGATGTATTCTCTAGTATCCTGTCTGCATGTATATGTTAAGGCACATCGTGGAGTTCTGTCAACAGTGCAGGTCGTTGCAGAAGAAACTTCGTTATGGTTTCATTGTGAGGCTACTAATAAGCTTGGTAAAGCCGAGACACAAACGGAATTTTATGTCTCAGGTACAGTACACTACATGTAATACGAGACAGTAGTGCATAATGTGTGCTAAAAAAATGAAGGGTGTCCAGCAATAACAAGTGTTTTTTCCGAAAAATCAACGAAAATTAACTGAAAATAAACACCAGCTATTGAAAATGTAAGAGTCTCTGAAGTCAGTCTGATGATTACTAACGTCATCTTTGGCCCATCTTCAACAAGTTTCATCAGAGTTTATTTTTGTCCTGAATACAAACCAACGAAACTAACAAACAGACAAACCTGTCACATTGCCTCCTTTTCCTTCAGCACGAGTAATGTCATTAATAGTTATTTACTGTAAAATTGTACAATAACTGTACATGTAACTGTAAACGTACAAAAAGCTGACAATTACTGCAGACTACACAATATGGTCAATATAAAAATTGTCGAACATTGGCAAAGATGCAAGCCCAAATTTCACATGCACAATAATGCCGTAATAGTATATATCGTTTGATTTTCAGCTGCCATTAAACACAGATGAAGAAGTTTTCTGCAGACCCCTCGAATGTTAATTTTGTGATGATGTTAGTTCGACTGTGATCAGGGCTCAAAGTGGGAAAAAATAAGTGCCAGTATGGTAGCTCTTTCTTTCTCCTTTCCTCCCTTTGACTTTTTAAGTGTGGTTTAAAGAATAAATGGAAATCAGAACCAAAAATCATAGTTAAAAGAATAAGCTAATGCTAATTTGGCAACTGATTGATGACAGCATTTACGACCACTTGGCCAGTTGCTTAAATCTCAGAAAAATGCTTGCAAAGCATACTGTTGTGTCTTTTCTCAGAAAAGAAGTGCCGGTATGCTTTTCAGGCGACCAAGGAAGTGCTGATGTGCCATATTGGTTCGTACCATCCCACTTCGAGACCTGACTGTGACTGATGTGTTTGTGGCAGGTTTTGCACTAGGATGAGTGCATACATTTATGTTTGTGTTTTTTTAGATGTGAGAGATGGTTTTGGCCTGTTGCCAAGCAGCAGTCAGCTAAACGTTGTCATTGGCGATGATGTTCTCGTTCAATGCAAAGCTAACAAGTTTGTCTTCTCGACGCCTGACCTATACCTCGTTGACAGCGCACAGGAAACTCCACTGGCCTCCGATGAACGTCTGGAAATAACACGTGAAATGTAAGATGATTTTTGATTAATTTAAGTTGAGCTCTTTAATCTTCAGCATTTTTATCGTTAATATTGGCCCATCTAGATTGTTCAGCTGTTAATTTGGTGTATGTAAACTAGTTATTCTATCTTTATTCCTAAACCAGCAATCGTAACTTGTCTGAGCAACACCGAATGCTGTGAGATTTTTACAGCTCTTTCTGTTCTCATTTGCAGTCTCTCAAAATGCATTTTGTCCATCCAGTTTTCATATTTGTAACTTCATCATTTATCTAGTCAGTTTTATTTATTTACAAATGTGCCGGTCAATTCAGTTCAGTCTTCGATGTCAGTCGATTTAATGGCTCACGTATGTGCATGTCTGTAGCAATGCATACTCGCACGTAGTGGCAATGAAATTTGGTCACATTGACTTCGCCAGTGCTCAGAGATATCGCTGCAGAACACGTAACTACACAGGACAGATACACAGTGAAGACATTGTCATCAGTGTGCATGGTTAGATACAACTCTACTGCTATTGCTGTTAGTGTTACTGCTTTTCAGTTTTTTTTATTTTGATGATTAGTTAGTCAGATTTTCAGATGGATGTCTTCAGTCTTTGCATTTCTTTTCCTGCATTTTGCCATTTTTGCAATGCTGAATAAGGTAAATATTCTTTTTGAATGTTGTTCAGTTCTTTTCATATATAGCTTTCAGCAATAAGCCAGCCATGCTGATGCATAGGTTGAAGATATTCCTGTTGTGAGTGACATTGCAGATGACAGCATTTCTGATGAACATTTTATAGGAGGGCTGTGGGAAAGCCTTTATATTAACATTTAACTCCTGTTCTTAATAGGATACTAAATCAATGTTTTATCTAGCAGTTTTGTAGCAACTGATGCATCTCTCTGATTCGTTTACAACATATGTTGGTGCATTTGATTGGTTGATTGAACAATTGAACAAATCAGCTGATTTTTTATTGTTATCATGGATCATTGTTGCATTTTTTTCAGAACCAGAGGAGGTGAAGTTCTTAAGGCCGCTGAGTGGTCAGATAGTGCTTGGCATTGGTATGAGACATGAGTTGGAGTGTTTAGCCGAGGGTCAGCCTGAGCCGCAGTATGTTTGGCTCAAGGATAATGACGTCATTGATGGAGGCGATGACTTGAGGCTTGTTAACTCTACCAGGTGAGAGCACTAGCTTTTAATGGTAATAAACCCTACTTACTCACTCACTAACTGGAATAAAAATAACGCAGTTATGTCTTTTAGTGAAAGTAGTAATGCAATACAGTATTTGGAACTGCAAGTAAGATATAGGCTTGTAAGTTCGCTGTGACAATTAAATAATGCTGCCAACTGCATACACCATTGAGTAGCGTGCCCATCAACTTCAGTATTTGCATATATAAATTATATATATCTTTCACAAAGTTTCTTGATTTGAGTGCCAAACAGTGTCTGATCAGTTGGTTTTGGGGTCATAACTTACCCCTCTATAACGTTCAAAGTTTATTTGTAATTGTTTATAAAGTCTTGTTCACAGGCAAACAAAATGTCAGACAACCAGATGCTGAAAAACATGACTTCTTTCTCTCAGTGAAGGTGATGCAGTGTTTTGCTATGCAATATTAATGTGTTTTTTCTCACCATATGCAAACAGTGAAAACTCAGTACATGAAATTGCTAACTTCATTTAGTGCTAGGTCATATGGCAGACAGTTAAATTTTGGTAACAACTTCAGTTTTTTAGTAACACTAGGGGGTCGAAATCTTTCCTGAATCATGGATTTGTTGCAGTATGTTAATATATGTACTGTGTGGCTTATAAAAAGTGCTACATGCATGTTTTAGGTACCGGTAGGTCAAACAATTGGAAAGTTTCGGAAATGATTAGTCTTGATCGTTGCAGTGAACGGTGGTCATGTTGAATACTGGGACACAGCACTGGGCATATGTTTAGCATGACCATATTGCAGTAGTTGAGGCTAATCGTTTCCAGAATTTCTGATTGTTTAATCTATGAACTCAATGTTTCTTTTGATTATTATGCACCACTTATATTTCTCTTGTGTGTGGGTGTGTTTATCGGTAGTCTGACATGTATTCAGTGTAAGCTGGTGATTGACAAAGCAAACTACTCTCACGCTGGCGTCTATACCTGCAGAGCGTTAAATCGCATTAGCATTGTTGAAAGCAATATGACTGTTCTGGTTGGCGGTAAGTCAGATTATACAACTGTTTTGTTTGTTATGATATTGCCATATTTGTTTAACTGGTAATAATATTTGCAGTAGTCTGCTAGCAACTAGTCTTTTTACATTGCCACGTGATCTGATCATCAAAGTCCAGTGACAGCTGTCCTCACAAGGGATCTGCAGTTAGCACTTTGGTTATGTAACAGAGGTGTTCAGATACTTATCAGTGATGGTTAGCAAACTGACTAATTAACCAAAAGAATGAGACGCTGGCTGTGAACTTTCTTGTTTTAGAACCTCTGTGTAAGAACGAAAATCAGGGGAGTAGCTGGTATTTGTCTGGAAAATGGTCTTCTAAAACAGTGCTTATGTGTATGTTATTGCTTCACAGAACGCCCCGTGACTGAGTAGGTTGCCTCATCTGTGAGCTCATGAGTCGGGATATTGTGTTGTGTTATTATGTATATGTTTATAACATGTGATGTTCTATGTGCTTGGGTTACATTGCATAGCAGTGAGATATTGTTGTTATGTTGCTGGTATATACAGAACAATTCGTGACTGGGAAGGTTGGCTCGTTGAGCTCGGGTAGTGTTGCTGCTATTGTAACCGTCATTGTTGTGCTAATCGTTGTTCTCGTCATAGTTGCTGTTCTCTGCAGGAAGCGGCGTCGAATCAAGGTTGTAATCATGACAGGCTGTGTTATCATATTATCATGTTACTGTCTTGTACTGGCTTGTAACCATAAAACGAAAGGGCATAGAAAAACCATTTGAGATTTGGACGATGTAATTTATTGAATATTTCAAAAAGTAAAACATTCTAACAAGCTGCAATATTGTCCATTCGTCTGACTCTCTGTCCATCAGTCTGTCCACTATTTACAGGGTCCAAATTAGTGATGCTGTGTATTCTCATGGATAACAATGCTAATGCTAGCTTTTATCGTATGGCCATTCTAATATGGGTCTTGGCTATCCACCCATCTGTTCTGCATAGGCTTGTTTGTCTAAAACTAAAAGGCATAGGTTAACTGAAATTAGTATGAATGTTTAACATGGCCATAGTAATCGATGTGCTGCTTATTGAATTCAGAAGGTCGAAGGTCAGGATTATGGTTGCACAGCTTTAGGTGGACGATCGCATGATATGTTGACATTGGGCTGACATATTTTTCAGTTATATCGCAAGTCTTGTTAGATTTTTTTTACTTACTGTTGTGATTCTTATGGACGTCCAAGAATAAATCGCTGTTTTCGGTGGAAGCTTGAACTCTCTGTATGACTGCTTTTTAATATTTTTGTTAATGCCCAGTGTGCATGGGGACTTTGGGTTGCTCAGAGTAGGACCTTTCAGTTGTGGATAGAAGTTTGTAAGAGCTATGTTGTGTGCAGTATATAACGGTGCCATTCGAGGTCTACCTGCAAGCCGCTGGTACAGCCAAGTATAACCCAGACCTACCTGTCGGCGACCAGATTGATTGTCTTGCATATGATTCGTCGTGGGAGTTTCCTAAAGAATGCCTTAAGTTTGGCAAGTTTCGCTGAACATTTTGTGTAACTTTGTAACTTTTGCTATATTGTATGCTACTTGATTTGAGTGTTTAATTAGTGCTTTGCAGACATTATTAGTCATATCTGTTTATCTTGTTTTCTACAATTTGTTTTACGACCTCATTGGTTCCATTTTGTCACTTTTCTTTGATGTGAAAATTTTGCTAATGCTTTCTGGGTTTTTTTCATTATTTAATGTAAATGTGTTACTTTGTTAGCATAATTATGTTTGCTTATGTACCGTAGTTCAAATAATTTGTGGAACCCTCTCTATCTGTTTTTACCTGCTTGATTTGTAAGAACTAGTATACTGAGAAGCTGAGGCTGTGTTCACACAGACCCAAGTACGAGTACGGGTCCGGGTTTCTGTTTATGGCCCGTAAAAGCTTCACTCGTACAAGTGGAACGTTCACGGTCACTTGTACAAGCACGTAACTCGATGCATGTCGGCCATATTGAAAATTTGCAAAATCGAATCGAGGAAATACATCGCCATTAAAACAACAATATTCCACTACAAAGTTACTATTTTTACTAACCACACACCTCTAACGATGAACAATTTTATGATGACATCAGTTCTGACATCAAATATGCGCCACGGCTTTTATAAATTATATTAATGCTATTTACGAGTAGTTCACTTTCTATGAGTTGGTACTTTCTACGAGTTGGATAAAAACACGACCTGCACAGAAACTACTCATACGAGTGAAATTTACAGGTAATTCATACTCGTATGTCTGTGAACGGCCGCCATTGAAATACATGCAAACTCGTGCTTGCCGGAACTTGTATATGGAACCCGTATAGTGCCGGACTCGTACTCATGTTTATGTGAACGCCGCCTGACTGCTTGACAGCTGGTTTATGGGGTGTTGCAGATATAACTCTTGGCCAGGGAGCATTTGGTAAAGTGGTGCGAGCTGACGCTGTCGGCATTATCGAAGCTGAAGAGACTACGACAGTTGCAGTCAAGATGGTTCGTGGTAAGTAGGGTAAATGTTACTTACTTTGTGCATGTTTTGTGCCTAACTAGCACAGTGCTTGCTTAGCTTGAACGCTTAGTGGATGGGACTGGGCTCATAGTTAAGTTGATGACACACTGACCATTTTCTGGCGCCTGTTTACGGCGCCAGTTTGTGGCACCGGAAACAGGCGCCAGTTGTCTGGTGCCAGAAACTATGACGCACTTCGCCAGCAAATGATATCGGCAGACGCAACAAAGATGGATTCTGACTTTGAGAATTTTATACAGAAATTCATTTTTTCATACTGTTCTGTGAGTTGAAAAATGTTTTCATCACTCCACTTCATCTTTCATCTTTGTTTACAAACAAACGAACTGTGCTAGCTTTTATCGTATGGCCATTCTAATATGGGTCTTGGCTATCCACCCATCTGTTCTGCATAGGCTTGTTTGTCTAAAACTAAAACTATGCTCAGACTGACCAATCACAGTTTAGCTTTCCAGCCGGTTTCCGGCACAAAATTGAACATGCTCTATCGGGCGCTGATTTCTGGCACCAGAAAAATCTGGTGCCAGAAAAGTATGATGCACTGATCAGTTTCTGGTACCAGTCGACTGGTACCAGAAATAGGTGCGATAAACTGGCCAGTGTGTCATCACTATTACTTGTGTTTCAGGATTACTTGCATGTATGCTTTGAGATTAATTTTTCTGATACACAAAAGGTTTGTCTCCATATATACTATCAGAATTCACCAGTTTGTGGTTAAGCATGCTAACTTCTGTGGCTTTGTAGCAGGCTTTCAGTGACCAGATTACATCTCCAGCCTGGTGTTTGGGGCATCGGCCTTTCCATGTAGATATTTCTTGATGGCCGAGTCGTAAGAAAAACAAAACAAAACAAAACAAAAAAAACAAAAAAAAAAACAAAAGTCTTATAGTCAACTTAGCTTTTCATCTTTCCAGCATAGATAAGTCGAGTACTAGCATGTGTGGCACTTTTGCTTGTGGCAGGTAACACTGCATGTGATCAGTAAAGCTCTGAGGTGGGTTTCCACGATGAGCTGTAGACAGCAACCTTTAAACTTTTTGGCATTTCGTATATGGGATGCATTATTGTGACATCTTTGCTGTCGTCATGGTAGTGTAATCATTCATTAATGTTGAGTATTGTCGATGCAGACATCGGTGATCGCGAGCAGCTACGGTCATTAATGTCGGAACTCAAAATTCTCATACACATTGGATCTCACTTGAATATTCTCAATCTTCTTGGTGCCATCACTTCGGAAATATCAGTCGGTTTGTAAAATCTTTTTATGCGATTTTAGTTGTTACGCTATCTAACAGTTCTTGTTTTTACAGTGCACCATGATTAGTAGAGTGATGAACATTGAGTATTGGAAATGCTGTTTCATTTCGTTTCTGCCACTCAAATGATTGAAACTGGTTTAAATCAGCAAAAACCTGGTTTAAACCCACAGTCCAGCGTATTCCGAAAGGTACTCAAAAGTTCGCATTGTATGAATTTTCATAGTGTAAGTAGATTAACGTGCAAAACTTTACCATAATATAACACCTCAGAAACAAAATTCACCATTTATAACAGAATTGTAACTTTGTTACCGAATGGTGCGAATGTTTTTGTTTGAAAATGAATTTTAAAATGAACATCGCAGTTTGAAGTGGCAGAAAGTGGCCACTGATTTTGGCAGAAACCTGCCATCCCTGGATGATGAGGCTGACGATTGGTACATTGGTGTAGGAGCGCTGTATGTGATTGTCGAGTACTGTGCCCACGGATGTCTGCGCAACTATCTGGTGAAAAACCGAAGTGGCTTTATTGACTCTTTGGACTCTACCAGCAGTGGAAAGCCGTTGGTCACAGGTCACCAGGCAGTGACCAACGACTACGTCAACTCACTGCATGACAAGCCGAAGTCATCATCACAGGCTGCTGCTGCAAGCTGCTCAGTCAGCTCTGATTCACTTTGCCTCACCACTAGCGACCTTGTCTGCTTCGCGTTTCAGATTGCACGCGGCATGGAGTACCTCGCTTCCCGGAATGTGAGTTTTGTTGGTAGTGAGTCTATGTTTCAACACGGTCTACAGTGTATTATGCATTTGTACCGAGGCATAATATACAGTAGACTGCGTTGAAAGAAACTACTTATTTTATCATCATGGCTGTGCTCTGGCCTGGATGCACGTGTGATATATACGTACAAATGTGAGATGCTGTCAGTCGTCATGCTTGAGTGGAGTGAGAGAAACAATAAACACTCCAGACATTGTAGTGAGAGATAGATAGGAGGTCTATGTACCATAGGTTTATGAAATAAGTGACATAAATTCGTCAGGTTTCAACCTTTTTAATTAATATGTTGACATTTTTGCAACTGCTGCTGCCTTTGCCAGAATGACCATCTCTCAGGTGTCAGTGCTGCAGCTGACAATAAGTAATCATAGACGAAAGCAGCAGAGGTTGGATAATTTTAACCAGTCAACTAAAAAGGTTGTAATTTGATGATCTTACATCACTTGTTGGTTACTTTTTCAACCTGTGAGTACATTCATAGTTAGTGCTTTCTGGAAAACATGCAAATGGTGGGGACTTTTTGACAGTTATCACTCATAAGGCATGGAGTTGGCTAAGTGATGGAAATTGTCAGGGGAAAAAATGTCTGTTGTTAACTCATATTTTCGGCAGCACGAGAACATTTGTTAGCAGGTGTTAGCGTAATGTTTCTGTTGGATCATTTTTGGAAAATTGCATTGCATTATCATACAGTCATAGCAGCTATATTTCGGCATCACATTTGTAGCTGCAACATTGATTAGATTGTCGTAAGTGTCTATGCAACGTCAAGGAATTTCACAGTGGTTGAGAGTTGTCAACCTGTTACTGTTTGAATATGTACAGTTGTTTTGTCTAATCTGCTATAATAAGATCATCTTTTCGGTTTTTGGCGTTGTTGGTTTGGCAAGAGGAAATTCATCCAGCCTGTAAAAATCTGTGGCAGTGCTAAAAGTTAGTGTTTTGGGAAGCCAGTCTAACTCGGCATAACTTTGACAGGTCGCCGATGTATGTTTGCACGCTATATATTGCACATTTTTAATTCAGTGCCTTGATGCAGCTAGCTCAATCACAGAAAACTCAGCTAGCCTGTAAATGTTCTGTTGCAGCAGTTGCCCATGGTTTGCTTTTGCAGGCTGGCTAAACGGAAGCTGAGGAGCAAATGTTTATGTGCAATTCAAACAGTGAAATGTGTGTTTAATTGGTGTTGTTTTGCAGTTCATACATCGGGATCTGGCTGCTAGAAATGTGCTGTTGGCAGAGGACAACGTTGTTAAGATATGCGACTTTGGACTCGCGAAGGATGTCAAATACACCGAGTACCACAAGACATCTGATGTGCGCTTGGTTTTTTTTAATAGTTTTCACATCTCTGCATTTTGTACAGATTGTGATCACGTGACTGGAAAACTTTGGAATATAAGTGAAATTAACATTGTGAGAGAAGTTTAATTAGCTTGTTGGGAAAAAAGTTGTTTATTGTTACTGTTATATTTGGGGCAACACCCACTGTTTAGCAGTATAATCATGATCTTCATATCAAGTTTAGTGCATTGCATTGTCATATTATTAAGTCTTGTATTTCTTTATTATGTGGCGTGGGAAGAGTGTTGCAAAAAGTTTGAGAAATAAGGTTAAAAGTTAACAGTGGGAACTGACCAGTGAGATTGTTGACGTTATTGTGTCACACTGTAACATGTGCTTTGAGCAGGCTCCCGTGCCGGTCAAGTGGATGGCAATTGAATCTCTCACTCACAAAGTCTACACGACCAAGAGTGACGTGTTTGTATTCAACTATTTCTATTGCCACTCACATTTGTAACTGTTGTGCGTGGTGTCTTAGAAAAAAATATCTGATTGTGTTAATTGTGTTGGAAAATCTGCTTGTTGCAAAGTTTTGGTTTTGTGGATGTGTTTTTTATGAATTATGATAGGAAATGGCGATATTGCACCAATGAAAGGACTGCTGTTTTTTCTCAGAGATGCAGTGTAGATCTATAATGTGATATATGCTATGCTTTACTGTTCTGTTTGGCACACTGTTTGCTTCTGCCTTGGGCAACATTCACAACAGTTTTTGTTTTTGAGTTAGGAACCCTTATGAGACAGACGGATGGATGGGCAAGATCAGTAATGTATTCCGTTAGGATGTCTGCATAATAAGATGTGGGCTGGTGATTTGGTTTGGTTCAGTGCTCTGCCACATCTCTTTATATTATCTCTTCTCCAGGTTTTTTCTCTTTAGTTTCATTCTCTCTGATGGACTGAATTCAGAAATCACCGACTAGCTCATGTTTTAGAAATCTTTGGTGACTGTTAACTTTGGTAAAATGTGGCAAATTAAGCAAACTTAGCTGGCTTTTATGCACACCGTATGTTTACTTACTTGCTTACTTACTTTTATCTGTGTCTTGACAGCTGGTCGTTTGGTGTGCTCGTCTGGGAACTTTTTACGCTCGGTCAGTTCATTACTCTGTTTGTCTGCGACATTGCGCAAAAATATATAAACAGACTTTCATAGAATATTTTATTGGAGTGGGCATAGCCCAGGGTTTTGATCGCAGTTTATATCCCACTTTAGAGTCACAGTTGTTTGTCACCATGAATTATGTTTTAATGTATTTCATAGTAAATATGTATTTTAATGTTTATTTTTACAGTCATTCAGATTTAGTTGTGTGTGGCTTCGCTCGGTGGTGTAACGGTAGCATGCCGAAATTGTAACCCGGAGGTTGCAGGTTCAACTCCCACCCGGTGCACTACCAGGTAACAACCTTGAGCAAGTTGTTCACACACATGTGCCTCTGTCACCAAGCAATGTAATTTGGTACTGGCTTCATCGCCGGGAACGTAACGGCAGTATATGGGAGAGGTGTGGCCTGCCACCCATATAGCTGAGTTGTGTTTGCACTCACTGCTGGCTCAGGGCCTTAGAAACGGAGATGATCACCGACCCGAAAATTGCAGAGTTGTGAGAGAGCGATGCTGACTATGGGACAAATTACGTTACGTTACATATTCAGATGATATGTTCATTGTGAATAAATTCCATTTTAGAACAAGCCAGCCGGCTGATTTCAACTATCATATTTGGTGATTGTTTTATTGCTAGGTTATACAGGGTGGGCCAAAAAATGGCTCAAAATTTTTATACACCAATAACTTTGTCAAATAAATTTTTTTCACTGTCGGAATCAGGAGAAAATTTGTAGTAACATTGTCACTAAAGATCCCACTACACCTCAGGTGTGTTGCTACACTACCTAGTGAAATATCAGTGTTTTTGAAGCAACAGTTGAAAACAAGGTGGTATCTGTAACAGTGCATTCTAAAAAATTAACAACAAAATAACCTGTTTATTGTCTCAGTTGTTGTCCAGAATAACTGCAACATCTCGCAGTTTTCACATCAAATGTTCATTGTGTCCGCTTTGCTGCTGGACGATGCACTCACGCCAGTGACGCCACTGACCAATGGTGCAATTAACAAAACGCTGCGACAGTTTGCCCACTCAGTGCTCCAGAATTGTCATGAATTGTCAACATTGATAAACCATCCATGAAAGAGCCCCTTCCCTCCGCCCCCGTCAGACAGCATAATCGACGGAATTTAAGTTCAAGCTGTTTGGAAGCCACATGTCAAACTTTAGCGACGTTGATCACACAATTGGTCACTGTCATCACCTGCTTGAGTGCAATGTCTGACATTTCACAAGATGGTGTAACGACACCTATGAGGTGTGGTGGGATCTTTAGTGTTAGTGTTAGTACATATTTTCTGCTGATTCTAACAGTGAAAAAAATTTGAAAATCAGTTAATATTTGATGCAGTTATTGGCATATAAAAATTTTGTGCCATTTTTTGGCCAACCCTGTAGTTGTGCATTGTGACCAATGGACTTTGTGTGCTGCTGTTACTGCAGGTGGAAATCCATACCCAGGAATGGAGATGGATGAAACGTTCATCACTCGGTTGAAGAATGGTTATCGCATGTCAAAGCCGAAACTGGCTCCAGACTCGATGTATGTACCTGTAGCAGTAATATAGGAGTAGACATGACATTGTTTATGGTGCTGCTGTTGTGAGGGTTCAGTCAATTTATCTGATGAATAAAGCACAGCGCTAGGCGGCAACCGAATTTTGGATCAAGTCGATCAGCTTAAGCTGGAAGTCTGTCTGAAAAAGCAGCTGTACTATGGCATTCACCATCACCATTATTTCATTATTAGCAGCATTTTTACGCGCGACAGCACTTACTGCTGTAGCGCGTCTTAGCCATCGCAATTCTGTCTGTTCGTTCGTCCGTCTGTCGCACGGGTGGATCAGTCAAAAATGGTGCAAGCTAGGATCACCAGATCTTCACCATTGGCTGCCTGGAAGACTCTAGTTTTATGACCCGCAAAGCTTTTCCATAAAGTCCACAGGGGTCATCGCCAGCAAGGGCGCTAAATGAGAGGGGGTAGGAAAAATTTGCAATTTTCAGCCGATAAGTCACTGTATCCCAGAAATGGTGCGAGATAGAGTCTAGGTTACTATTAATCACTAATAGGAAGTCCCACACTGGATTTTGATTGGCACCAAAAGCAGTGACCTTGAATGACCTTGAACACCAAAAAAGAGATTTTTATGGATTTTTTGGCGATTTTTGGCTGCAACACCCATTTCAAGAGTGAATTGCACCAAAATTACTAGAGATAGATTGGAACAGCCTGCGTATGAAACATTCAGCATTAAATGTAGTTTTCACTAGTTTACATTTTGCCCTCCCTCCCTTCGTTCACGGAATTCTCAGTACGGGGGCATCAGTCTTGGGCACCCCCTCCTAAATACTCACATTTTGCACTCATACAGTAGCAGCCACGTGAGAAGGTGGTGCCATCCAGTGTTTGCAAATGCATCATTCCCAATGTTAGTTGCAAGAATCGGCGAGCTTAGATTTTGTTCTCAGTTTGCCTTCAAACATGCACCACTGTCGTGCATTTCCCTTTGCACTAGCTGGGCTTTCTTGTACTTTCCTATAGAGGATAGTAAGCTGAGTCTACCTGTCGGCTAGTTACACTCTTAGGTGGTTTACCTGCCCGCAGACGGTCACCCATTCAAGTGCTAACAGGCCCAGTGTAGACTAACATCGTTGATAGGCACCAAAACGTCACCACTGAGCTAAGTTGCCACCCCCGTTTTTTGTTTAACAGTAGAGTATTGCTGTTGGTAGGGTGACAGGAAACTTTGCTCTATCAATTTCCAACGAGTTTACTTTTACAGGACCCGGCATGTGCTGATAGTTGAACCTGCAGATAAATTGGCTACTTAACCTCCTTGACGGTATGAATCTAGACTGGATTTCTGTTCAAAAACGGTACAGTGGTTAGACGGCTTCTATAGATGGCACGGCCAGAAGATGCTGATCTCCAGCTGTCCGTTGATTGATTTATCAGTTAATGACACCCCTAATGACTGGCAGACAAACATCGTCACGCTGAGCGGGTCGACAGTTCGATGCGATGTCAGAGTGTGACGAAATAAATTGCCACCCACTGCTGGTTCATTTGTCTGTGTTGTTAGGTTTTTGTAGGGTTACGTTTTTATGCTTTTATGTTATCGTATGTTGTCATCTGACTCGTCATCATCTAAACCTACATTTTCTAGTCTACGTTTCGCATTTGACATGTTGACGACGTGAAACTAGGACTGCAACTAACAAATGCGGGAAATCATTTTGTCGACACCCGCAGACATCAACATGTGTGACTGTGCCGTGGGACGCTGGCAGTCCGATAGCACGCTGGACGCTTAGACGCTGCAGAGTCTGACACGTGTGGTACCCCGCAGTGCGATGTATGAACTGCTGCTGCCACCCTCCGCATGACAGCGACTTCTCTGCAAGTCGACGGTGCCCGAGAGAACCCGGGCATACCGTTTTTAATACAAAAACTCTGTCCCGGGGTATCTCGGGCTTACCGCTAGGGAGGTTAAAGACAAAAACAAATAGTAGTAGTTACTGTGCTGCCATGGCAGTAGTAGTAGTATTTTGTGTGCACATTTCTGATACATAGACGATGTTATTTATTGTGTTTTTGTGAGTGTAAATTGCATATGATTTCTGATGTGTCTATCAACAGCTACAGCTGCATGCTACGCTGCTGGGATGGAAGCCAGGATTCACGGCCAGACTTTGCAACTCTTGTCAGACAGCTTGGAGATTTTCTGGAATCAGGCACACGAGAGGTTACTGTGTCATTCTTTGTTGCAGTTCGCAGCAGGTTTACAGCTATACACCAGCATTGTAGTCAGCCGAGAAATATAGAGGCTGAACTACTGGATTTATAAAATGATAATAATAATCTAGCTTTATAGCACCAAAAAGACTTCTGATGCGCTGGTGGACAGTCACAGCTATTGTGTAACAACAACTAGGCTTAAATGTCTGCTGGAAACAGTGTGTGTTTCATCTTGACTTAAATAAATTGAGTGACCAGCTGTTAACAGTGTCAGCGGTCAGAGAGTTTCAGCCAGTAGGTGCTATGCAGTGGAAGGCTAGGTCAGTGAACTGAGTTCTGGTGGTCGGCTTGTAGAACGATTGCATAGAACTTGCTAGTAGGCTTGAAGCCTAGACCTACAGTTCTTACTTTGTTTATAGGCATAAGTAAGTAAGTAAGTACGTGCATAATTTAAAGTGCACAATGTCAGCCATTGGCCGAATCTGTGGTGATAAAGTTAACTACTGTACAGATATTGAGATTCATAAGTTGAAACAGTACCTAATAAGCTACAAAAATTCGTCAGATTTTTTGACTAGCTTGTTGTTTGGTGCAGTGACATCTAGCTGCAAACGGTTGTTCCGAACAAGGCCACAGCAATTGCGGGAATGTGAACAAACTAGCTAGTGATGGCTGTGATTTGATTACTTTCTAGAACCTTTTTCCTTAATTGAGTTGGTGGTTTGGCTCATTTAGTAATGTCATTGGTCGCATCACTGAAGTTAGTCAACGCTGGACCCGGTTAGTACTTTGATGGGTGACCGTCAGCAGGCGGGTAAACCATCTTGGTATGTAACCAGCCATCCAAGTCAACTCAGCCTGGCCATCCCTTTATGGTTAGATGCAGTGAGTATCAGTGAAAGCTTGGACATATACAGGCACACCGTGCGATGCCCTAGCTCTGTATCTGTAGTCTCACAGTGCAAACTAGTGTCTAGCTGAGGGCTAAGAAAATGGATATTACTGCCGCCCTGTGGCCTTTATGGCTCAGAAAGGACTCTACTTTGTTTTGCTTTTGGTTTATTGCTATCTGTTGGTCTGTGTTTAGCGCTATGTTTCACTGCGGCCAGCAACTGAGTTGAGCACCGGTTATCTGCGTATGAAGTCGGCTGCGGAGGATAGTTCTTACCTACCGATGAAGGTTGGCGGTGATGACTATCTGACCAGTGATAGCAGTCCAGCGTACCTTGTACCGCAAGAGTCTACCACTCATGACGATGATGACGATGATGAGGATGATATAAGGCAATCACTGCAGCCTGCTGCAGCAGCTGAGGCTGCAAATGACACAAGTCTAGTGGAGAAGCCGCTCCTCGGTCCTGCTAGTCAGAATCAAACTTCTCACGTGAAGACTGGTGCTGACTACCATAACGTGCCGT
>Ga0056128_1003960_pt1 | contig 18438 bp, 10 predicted proteins | sample WorMetLIZISLAND2_FD_71113 | JGI IMG/M metagenome (GOLD analysis project Ga0056128, IMG submission 71113) | Marine gutless worms symbiont microbial communities from Max Planck institute for Marine Microbiology, Germany - Olavius geniculatus... ... | reverse complement strand
CTTCCGAACCATGTCAACTGCTTTGTTGTTAATAAGTTAATAAATGAATATTAACTTTCATTTTTGTCAAATTTCCAACGGCAAATTTGAAAACTTCGAAAAAGGCGAACTCGATATAAGTGTTGCTGGATTTTGACAACGATTAACGAGCGGCTATAACAGTATCATTCCTCTGTGACCAATATTTCAAGAAAACATATTTAGACAACTTAAAGTAGCTTAGACTTACAGCAGCCTAACTCGTCGCTGTTGTCCTGACAGTCGTTGCGTTTGTCGCATCGTTTACACGCCGAGATGCACTGACCATTGCCACAACGAAACTGATTGGCGGGGCACGCTACACACACAGACAGACGTAAAGACCGACACAGTGTGATACACGCAGTAAAACTGGTACCAGAAACTTGGGCGAAAAACTTTGGTTGTGTGCCATAGGCCTAAGCAAAATGAACAAATACAAGCTCGCACCAGTGACTACTTAGATCCATCCACACTCCATCGCAGTGACAACTATTGGCTAACAGTCGTTTCGACGATGAGAGAAACGATTGCTAAAACGTTACCAAACTGTTTAGTTTACATTGTAATTGATTAAATTTATGTGAACTTATATGTAGCATATTGAATACTTTTTCAACCTCTAAGTTTATTTAAACAAAACATACAGTGGTAGGAGAATAGCAAAGCAGTGTCTACAATGCTAGCCAAAAGTCTTACAGCAGCCGTTTTCGTCGGACTGGTCGATACAGTCGAGGATACCATCACAACGCTTGCACGATGGAATGCACTGTCCATTGTCACACCGATACTCGCCAGCCGTACAGTCTACATCACATTATATATCTCACTAACAGCTAAAAACTATACAAACAACAAAAACTTCATCAATTGCAGTTTAACCATATGACTGAATCATGATTCCAAATTTCGAAATCGCGAAACGTTTTATACACTGCGATCAAAAGAAAACATTTACTCACGTTTTTCAACGTTCGAGGAGCGTTGAAGATCACACTAACGCAGCAAAACTAACGACGACTTTACAATCAGCAAGTTCGAGTTTAACTTTCACATACAATTAAATGGCTCAAAAACGAAAGAAAGCACACTTAAAAACTGACGACAAGTAAGTAAAATATTAGCAGAGTTAAAGATTAATACCACAATTTGTGCTACTGATTATGGTACCATTCAACTACCAGCTATACTTGATTACTTTTGAGTAGTTTAACTACGTTGTTAAATAATAATTGGTTAGCTATTAGATATCCACTAATGGATACGCTCAAGGATGTTTTTAATGTTGCTCCTTGCAACATCAACGCTTTTGTAAAAGATATTAACTTTTACAACCGTATATTATGTTGTTTTTACATTATGCAATAGCCTTGATCTTAGCACGATGTTTAACCTTCTACCGCTGACACTGTTTCAACATGACGTATTGACGTTTGGCTGAATAGCTATGATTCGTTCTCAGAAAAGAAAAACATTCAATACAATATATCAACTGCGTTTAACTGCTTTTAACCATTTATAACATTAAATGGCTAATTTTGTGTTGATGTGCCGTTAAGAAACTACTCACTCACCTACTCACTACCACTGAACGTTAAATATCTACTGGGTGGGCCAAAAATAACTGGCACAATTTTTTCATACGCCAATAACTTTATCAAATATTTACGATTTCACAACCTTTTTACTGTCAGAATAAAAAAACAAACAATTTGTACAACACTATCACTAAAAATCTCACCACATTTTCCGCGTGTAGTTACACTATCTAGTAAAATATCAGTGTCTCAAAAGCAGCAGATGAAAACAAAGCGATATCTGTAACAACACACTGTAAAAAAATTAACAACAAAAAACAGTTTGTTTATTGCCTCAGTCATTGCCTAAAGTAACTGTCACATTTCGCAGTTTTCTCATCAAATGTTTGATGTGTCCGCCTTGCTGCTGGATGACACATTCAAGCCGGCGACGCCACTGACCAATGGCGCCATCAACCAAACGCTGCGACAGTTTGTTCCACTCAGTGACGATCGCCTGCTTCTGCTAGTTGATTGTCGTTAACTGTCAACGTTGATAGACTATCTGTTGGAGGACCCTTCAAACAGCATAATCGACCGGATTTAAGTCCGGACTGTTTGGGTGCCACGTCAGGCTCGATCAACGTTAATCACGCAATTAGTCAATGTCGTCGCCGACTTAAGTGCGATGTCTGACATTTCACAAGGTAGTGTAGCGACATATAAATGTGGTGGGATCTTAAGTAACATTTTTACTGCAAATGTTTTTTTTGATTCTGACAGTAAAATAATTTTTTTTAAAATTGATTAATATTTGGTGAATATATCGGCGTATAAAAACATTGTGCCAGTTTTTTTGGTTCACCCTGTAGACCTAAGTATTTTATCTGTTGCAAGACCAAAGCGTTCGTGTGGAAAAGAGACAAACTCACTGCAGTTGGTTTCATCGCTGCCATCTTCACAGTCACGCCGTCCGTTACATCTGGCAATCGCTGGAATGCAGGTCCCACTGCCGCATCGAAATTGATTCTGCGAACATGCTGCAGAGCACATCAGCGTATAGTAGTAATATTAATGGTAGTTACAGTTAACTATAGTTGGCTATTCTTGTCAGTGTAATGCTAAATAGCAATAACTCGTGTGTAATATGTTTGGTGTGGAACAAAATAATTGATTAATTGATTGATTGACTGGTACCCTTAAGATCGGCGAAAGATCGGCGATCTTTATCTTAGCACTTGAAAACTGCTAGAAATAGAACCGGTAGACACAGTATTGGATAGACGCTACATCCAGTAGGCCCTATTCACCATAGACACGGAAGGTCTATAAACCATATCATATGCCACTACATTGCTCATTTAGCGAGAGATCGCCAATCTACCGCTGACACTGTTTCAACATAGCGTTTGGCTAAATCGCCATGATTCTTTCTTAGCAAAAAACGACAATAAACAGCAAATTTCTGCAGTAACAACAACAATAATTACGTAATAACATTAAAACGGCAAATAATGTAGATGATACTATAAAGTTACAGAATAATGGGCTAAACGAACAACGCCACATCGGCCATAAATTATTAGCATCACCAGATGAGCGCTATTTCGAACGACGACAAAAAGAAATAAAAGGGTGACAAAAACATCAACAAAAGCGCAAAAATTACAATGATTCTGTTAATAAAAACCGACTAAAATTTTTAAAAATGCACTACAATTACAAAACATCAAATGGCCAAAACATTTTTGAAGTTTCAAAGCACACAACAATGTAAAAAATAGCCTGTTCAGGTTTTCTGTTTTAAATAATGTGTCCCATTACATTGTAAGAAAGTCAACTGCACACTTGTAAAATTATTACGTTCGAGTGCTTGTTTTGCAAACATTACATATGTTTTAGTCAGTTAATTAAAATGGACATTAAAAAACATAAACAGAAAAAATAATACGATGCCAAAAATTTGCCTTGCGGTTTGACTACATTCGCATTAAATGAATATTGCATTGTTTTACTATAATTTTGTGAGGCGACACTTCATCGATCGACACATAACCAGGGCATATGACATATCAAATTCAAGCTGTTGAAAAAAGCAATAAAGCAAAATTTAGGCTGAAAAAAATACACAGTTGAGATATGGTTATTTAAAAGTAGGCACGCATTCGCAGCGCACGGCAATAAAAAACATTATCGACATTTTCGATTATAACTTTTAAAAAATTATCAGATTTTAATAATTTGTGGTGCAAATATTTCTAACAGAATTTTCCATCAAATAACCATTTAGTTTCCCACCTTACCTGATGTCTTATTCTGCACTACGTAGAAAATTCAGACCAAACAAACACGTATGAAAAATAACGAAAAACGTCAATAAATTCCAGATCTGTGGCCCCCAACAGCTACTCGGTTACAAGGTTTGACTGTCATAAAGCAGTGTGTCTACCAGATGACGTTCAAAAATAATTATGAATTCAAAAAGTAACTGTGAAGTCTGGATTAGTTTGAAGCAAAACATTATTGATACCATCATACCGTTGCCAATAAATAAAGTAAGCGTCTCCGTTCTTGTGTTCGCACTATAGGCCGACATTTCAAACAATTTTACTGTAAACAATTGAAAAAATAGACAACTAAATAAAAGGTCAGCCAAAGTGTCAGAAATGTAAACAAAATATGTTTTTGGGCGTTATTTTGATTAAGTAATTATACTATATTGGATATAAATGTAATATTTTTTTTGGTTCTGTTATGTCTAACTAGTGCAGAAATATACGTTGGGTGAAATGGAAAACTGAACAGTCATTTAATGGCCCGTTGTCACAGGAACATTAAATAACAAGACTACTGAAATTCGATAATCTGTATTCAAGTTATAATCAAAAATGTCGGGGATGTTTTTATTGCCGCATCCTGTATAAGTTAGTGAATGCCGAAACGCCTAAGCTAGAATAACGCTGTGTCTGTACGTCATGGATTTTGACAAACACTTACGACAGTCTCGTTCATCGCTGCCGTCAGCGCAGTCTCGTTGTCGATTGCAAACAGCGCAGCGAGAAATGCAGTTGCCATTTTCACACTGGAACTCCGCGAAAACACTTCTGCACACTACAGCAGAGTATTCGGAACAAATTTAGGTTCATCAATCGAACCGTTAGGCTTATAATTATCACGTTAACCTAATAATAGCCAATTCATAACGTATCATCATTATAAGCCTATTTTAAGCGGCGTCGCGGTAACTTGTAGGCCTACCTTGCTCAAACCGATCAAGGGATTTAGATGACATTTGCCAGGTAAACTTGTGGAGTCCAATGATACACTGTGTTAGACGACCCCCAAAGGGGATGAATTTTAGAGTCAAAGCCCGGTAAAAACATACAAATTCTTGCTAGCAAAAAAATTATTAGCAATGCCGTCTCGGCCAAATCGCTTTTGTTTTGTTATTACCTAAATGCACAATGCTGCAAGCAAAAAACTCCCTGTTACAATGCTTCGCTGGCTAGTACTGATAACTCTGCATAGAGGCGTGTTCCGGATTTTAAGTTGAGGCAGCATAAAATATACGATTAAGCTACGCTTCGTTGAGTTGGTTTTAAACGAGTCGCAATGAAGTAAAACTCACGACAAAAGTGTTCATCACTGCCATCCATACAGTCGACAAATCCATTGCAGTGGTAGGCTCGGGGAATGCATTTCCCATCAGCACACGTAAACTGTCTTCCGCAACTCGCTGCAACAGTTACAATAAAATTATTCTGTTTATGTACGACATCAACTTTAACACATCACGCAACTTATAGGCCCACCCAAAAATCATTAAAAATCATTCACAGTACACGCTGCATTAAGCAACGAAATATCATTAGATTGTGACCAATCTAATGTACTCCTCGCGCGCACCATTTTTTGGTATTCTTCGAGAGCTTTTTTCGTTCTTTTCGGCTTGTATTAAAAACACGACGTCTAATTGAAAGCCGTTTAATATTATATTAATAGTGACTGGCGTTGAAGTGGTTATTGGAAATTGTCTCCCTGAAGTTCATAAAATATTGCCCCATTTTAGAAACTGAGAGTGAAAAATTTCCAATAATCGTCGATGACGCTAGTTGCCATTTGTCTTGCTATACTTTAACGCATGCGTCTATCTGGCACAGTTAGGGAGATATGGCGCTTTAAAGATAATGGGGTCACGACCTTGACCTTTTGGGGTCACGTGACGTCATCGGTCAAGTGACCGTTCGACTCCCGGGGGTCGACTTCCTATGGGTGGTCCATAGTGTCCATGGGCCTATCTGGCACCGTTACGGAGATATGGCACCTCAGATATAATGGGGTCACGATTTTGACCTTTTGCTGACCGTTTGACTTCCGAGGGTCGACGTTTTATGGGTGGTCCATAGTGACCATGCGTCTATCTGGCACCGTTATGGCCTTTTGAAGTTCTTCCAGGAAGGCTCTTCCAAGAACAGAGGTCGGTCGTCAGTCGGTCGGTCTGTCGGTTTTCAATATTGCACTGATCTCATATACTTTTCTTCGCTACGTTAGGAACGTAGCGCGCGAAGAGTAAAAAATTCAATAAAGCACATTATAATTCCAAATAGTACCCGACTAAGGACTAGGCTATGCAACTTTTTACAACGGATTGCGAAATAAGCTGCGTTCAGTGCAAATTTTTTTTATTTTGCGTTTTAAATCGTGCAGCTCGCCTCAAGGAATTTTCGTCCTTTTGTTTACCGGCAATTCTTGGCTTGAACCTGAAAAACTAAGCACTTGGGTTCAAGCAGGTAGCTATAAATTGTACAGAAATACTGTGCTATGCAATGATAAACTTTTAGCAAAGAAGCTACGAACTAGATGGTAATTACGACTTTGTCGACTATTATGCCTCCGCCAACATGTGACGACTACAAGGCCAAAAAATGCATTTTGGGGCATATTTAAATCCACTGCAATTTTGATTCTTGACCTTTTGACCCCAAAAGTTAAAGCGTTTTTTTCTTGCCCCAACTTCGGTTAGTGGTAAAAATTTGGTCAAATTCCGTCAACAAATACGCAAGATATCTTGCTAGCAATGTTTGTTTGAAACTCGCCCACACACGAAAACTCTGGAAACATAACGCCTACGACCACTAAGTTGGCAAAAGCATAAAAATAGTAGCCCAAATTACGACGAAATGTTCAGTGACCGTTAGCAGATGGGCCGCGATAGCAGATAATAGAAACGTCCTCGTAATGTGCACAGTTGTGTTGACCCCAGCCATTGTGATCACAGTCACCGATGAATGACTCTCGTCCGGTACAGCGTAAGTTGTCCAGCCAGATACGCCCAGTGCCCGGGCCATATATGTTGCCCAGAGTTCGTCCCATTAATCTAACCGCAACAGCGAACGACTGCGATCACTACCAGTCCTACACCTGTTAAGCTCTTATCTGTAAAAGCCCTTATTTGTAAAAATAGGGTAAGGGTTAAGATTAGGCTTAAGAATAAAGTTAGGGATAGGGTTTTTATTAGAGTTTTAACTAGGGTTAAAGGTAAGTGCTGGTTGTAGTTTTCACAATTTAAGGCCTTTACAGATAAGGACTAAGGCTTCACATACGCCAATGGCTAGATTTTGTGATATACCCGACGTTTATTTATTTGTTAATTTATCGGCAGAATTGAACAAGAAGTTCCAGGCGTATTCGGCTAAAATTTTCAGGGCAGGTTAAAATTGGCCCAACTTAAAGGCTGCACAGTTTTGGTGGTAATCAAGGTCAGCGTTCTTCGGATCCGAAACAAAATTATCGCTTTTCGTACCACCGTGAGATGGTAAGTTTGTTTGTAAGTTTGTTTATCGTCCACTTGTCGAAATCTACTACGGTATATGAACATAAGGAAACATACATTTTTGTACAACGGCAATAACATATTTGCTACTCAAACTTTTTGAGATACTAAAGCAAACACAAAAAATATTTAAAGTTTAAACTCTCATTCTGTATTCCATTAAAATTTTTTTAGTATGATTAGTATTTTTATAACAAAACATATATGTTTTATTATAGATGCGACGTTTTAATGCATAGTATAGTACACTTAATCCAGCCATTATGGCTGCAATAACAATAAAAATGTGTTATGTGTTATATTAGTTCTACCTGTCTTGCAATTCGAAGTACCATGTAATAGTGCATATAACAGTTACTGTTATTCCACTAAGTCTCATAATTTGTACGAACAACCAACTGCATATAACCGCGTAATAGCAGATTTACCCAGAGCCAAGACTCTTGCACGCTACTGTAGCGTCTGCGATTTCGAAGCCGTCGTCACAAACAGTTCCCCAAGTACCGTTGTAATAGACTTCTAGGCGACCTGCGTACGGCTGTCCACTGCCCACCAGTCTTACTGTCAGCAACACACACACACGCAATAGTGCACACCTTGGTAATAACGTATTGAACAGGTGGTGGCTTAGGAAATGTCCAATTTACACCTACAACGCCGACGCGACTAAACAACTGAGTCGCGTCGGCGTCATGGTATGCTACCGGCCCGCTATTCCAAAGGTCGGTTATTCCGAATATCAAGCAAGGTTAAGCTTAGGGTTAAAGTTGGGGATATAGTTAGGGTTAGAGATAGAGTTAAACTTAAGGTTAGGGATAGGGTTAGGATTACCTTTGGAATAGCGGACCTTAATGTCATTGCTCGCATAATCGAAGTTACTCGATGATTAGCGGAATTAGTACTGAAATGGGTGACCGTTAGCGGGTACACCCACTTCGTATTCGACCATGCCAACCGCCGGGCCAACTCAGCCTGGTCACCCTCCTTGGATAAGCAAAATATGTACTGAAAAATGGCGATGTTTCGGTACTATGGCTATAGCATACGGTACTTCTATTGATCCCAGGACCTTGCCACTAAAACGCGGTTTTCATCCAACGCAACGCACGCAACTTAGGGCCTACGCAACCAACACAAGAAGGGAAGTAACCTGCACAACAAACGTACTGAACGCAGCTGACGCAACATCCAAAGCGCAACGTTGCATCCGCTGCATTTGTTGCGTTGCGTACGTTGCGTTGGATGGCAACCACATTTAATTCGACATACAATCAATCAAATAAGCTTCGTGAAGAGACGTTAAAACGTCACGATACCACGGCGAGTGGTGGGCAGCGGTGCGGTGGTTGTGGTGAGTAAGCTCGCATCAGTACAACTGATGGAGACGTCCTCGTGATGTTTGCAGTTGTGAAAACCCCAGCGCCGATGTGAACACTCGCTAATAAACGTCTCATCACCACGACACTCGACGTCGTCCAGCCAGATACGACCCACCCCCGCCCCGTACCGGTTACCCAGAGTACGACCGACGTACCTATACGCACACACAATATTATGTGTGACATTTTTTGGAGAGACAGTGTATAGCGCCAGTATGCAGAGCTACACGTACCACTCACACGTGCTCAAAACTTGGTCTTCGTTCACAACTTTGATGCTATGGCTGCCATCTATTTCTTACAACCGTTAAATTGTTTTGACGACGGGAAAGTAGCTGATTTTGTTTTCATTATTTTCCTTTTGTGCGCAAAACCGCTTTATTTGTAGCCTACTTTTCATTTTAAAACCTGCTATCAGTGCCGTTTTCAGTGACATTGACGTCCCACCACACCATCAAAATTTAGCGAATTGATAAGAGTTTGTTTATAAAATTACTTTGCACATTATCCGATAAGTAACGTTACATTCAGAGTCTCCTTACGCTCTGCCACTGTCTTTATTTGTAATTGCCATATTGTTCATTGTGCAATTATTGCAAATAAAGCATTATTAAGGAGTTATACCACTATTGTTTAACGAAAAAGTTTAATTTTGCATTACTAACAATCAAATAATTGTTTACCAACCCAAAGCCAAGGCTAAAGCAAGCAACAGCTGCGCTCGTGTCGTCAAATCGATCATCACAAACTGTGCCCCAAACACCGTTGTAATAGACTTCCAGACGACCTTCGTACGACAATGAACTGCCCACCAGTCTTACCATGTCAGTGCCGGTAGGTCTTAACGTAGCTGTAAACGAAACACCAACAGAGCAGCCGCAGCTTACATAAATCATTTAGACGATTCTGTGATTTTCATGTCATAAACCTTTACGAAATTGGGTTCAATATCTAGAAAGTCTTGCTCCTTTCCTCCAGGCATGTGACTATTTTTTCATTACCTATTTTTTACTCACCGAGAATAAAACTACGGCGGAGCTGATTCAATAGGCTATTCTATTACTACTGGCAGCTAACAGCTTGCATCGTTACAAAAGTTTAGTGAAAATTTGTTTCGTTTTGGCTCGCATTCTTTTAATATATTTGTTTGGTATTTTTAGTTATTATTATTTATGAAAGTTGACTAATTTTTGGTGTAAAAATTACGTGACAATATTTCAATGTCATTAGTTTCGTATTGTTTTGTTTTTTTTGGCGTAACTTTTATTAAAGACTGACTGATTGATTAGGTAATACATGTACATCAGCAAGTAATTTGAGCAAAGCTCATGAGACGCGCGACAGCTTTAGCAGTTCCTGTTCGCACATTTTTGTAGTCTGTCTCCAGCCATTTCGTCACAATTCACCTTTGAAGTGTGCACCGCAGCCGAAAAATTAAAAAAAGCACAAAAATATTTTTGGGGTGGGGGTACGGGAGGGGTTAAAATCATTCAAAGTTATCGATATTAATGCCGCTAAAAAGCTCGTCACTAGTGCTTGTTATCATAAGTAGCATGTCTATGTCTATCGGCAACTGTTTTTACGTGAGACAAGCTAATATGGGTAAAATAAGCACTTTTAAAAGGGCAACTCTAAAAGCAGCGCACAGTAAAAATTTCATGATTGTAGCTTGCACCGTTTTGATACAATACAGCAGTGTGACAAACAGGCAGAGAGGCGGACGGACAGACGGACAGACAGACGCTTTCGCGCGTAAAAATGGAAATGCGACGTATAAAGTGTGACTAATATCGATTAGTTCATTTATTGCGGGAATAGAAACATTATTTAATGGCTAATTCAGACCTACTATACGCTGACGCAATTCGCCTCAACTGTCGCTGACAGTTAAGGTAAGTCGAGTCGGCGTCGTAAGTCCATAAAGTGGCCGTTAGACAGTGCTGATAACGAACTGTAGGTCTAATCGAGCAGCAAAAATAACTTATATTACCAAATACAATAAAAAATTAGAGAAACATCTTACTTGTTGTCACGTAAGATGTTGTCAAATCGTCATCAACATCAATATATTCACTAAAAGTCGTAGTAACAGCGACTTGTTTTTCGGTTGTAACAGCCAGCCGTTCCTCAGTTGTTGTTGCTGCGTGTAAAAACAACGCACAGACCTCTATGACAATTGCTACAAACGTCGAGAGACACCAATAAATGCAAACGTTAAACCGACAGGCTGATCACAAGAGTATTTCTAAAACATTAGAGGAACGTTAAGAGTTTCGGAGCATGCTCTTTTCGAAACTGATATTTTTAATGTGAATCTATTGCAAAAATGCAACAAATAATCAAGACAAAAGCGTTTTGCGTATCCATTTTTCACAACAAAATGTCATAACGTGACGCACAGGTGCACGATCTGATGAGGTGGTAATGAGAGACGTTTTGTGCCGGTCCTGTCGCATTCCTTCGCAGCAACCAGCAGAATCGACGTAACGAGTTTCCCGGGTCGTAGTCAATAGCAACACACGACAGATCAGATACACATGCAGCCTGACAGGCGGACATCGAGATAATGTTTCTCTGCGGTTCGCCATCATAACCCTGTGTGTGATCCATCCGAACCCAACATACTGTAAATATACAACAAACTGTACCATTTGGCTGCTTTAAACACGGGCTAATGTGGCAAAAAACAATATTGCAAAAGCAGTGAAAGAAATAAATGCACACATACACAAATAAATAAAAACCAAAGAAAAACAGCAGTATTATTTTATATATGGTTAACGTATTTTTCCGCAATCAAAAACCACGTTGGCATAGCCTAATGTCGTAGCTGCAAGATGCATATTGACTGCATTACACGGTGTTTCATAAAAAGGGACCCTTTTTTGTTTTTCTCACAATTCAATCAAATGATGATCAATTTACACAAAATTTTTACCAGTTGTAGCAGAAAAAATACTAATTTGAAATTTTTAAAAAATATGGCAGTTGATTAAATATTTTTTGTTAGTCGCGACGTAACGCTGACGTCATAATGTGCCGTGAGTACAAGCTTGCTTGTTTCAACTAGTGCTGTCACTTGCTACCTAGCTTCGATGGTAAACTTAATCTGGTTTGCCAATAAAAATACTTATCGTGTCAGCATTGAGCAACACGTGGACATGAAATCATGCGTCTCGCGATTTAAAAACGCAACCATTTTGCAAGCTCGGTGTGCTAGTGCACTGTCTTGCTCAAACATGTAAAAGTCCAGCTATCCCCAGAGACACGTAAATGCGATTGCTTTGCACGCTTTTTGCGGACGCAACTGTAAAACTTCAAAAATTTGTCATCAGCGAACCAGATTTTTTCACCATCGGAGGAGGGTAGCAACTGACAGCACCAGTTGAGAGCAGGCTTGTACCCTTGGCATATTATGACGTCAGCGTTACGTCACGCTTAGCAAGGAATATTTAATCAACTGCCATATTTTGTTAAAATATTTTGAATTGGCATTTCTGTAGCTACGACTGGTAAAAATTTCATACAAACTGATCATCATTTGAGTGAATTGTGAAAGAAAGAAAAAAGGGTCCCTTTTTATAAAACACCGTCTACTTATTGAGTGTGCATTATTGACAGTGTGTTTTATTACACCTTTACACTATTTACATTTATTTACATTTGTTTACTACTGCGGCACGATTTTTGCCGAACAATAGTTCAAAATGGTCTTTGCACCTTTGGTAATAGCGAAGCGCACTGACAGAAGTAAAACATGTTTAGCGTAGGCTACAAGCAGCCGTGCGAACATCGTACAGAAAGCTTATACGTTACGCGAACACAAGTGAATTACAACCTGAAGGTATAGTTACGAACTCTGGTGAAGCTGTTGTCTGCGGCAACGTCACTATGCACAACAACAATAATGTTTCCACTTCTTCACGGCACACATATATTATTGTATTTTCTGTCAGAACTAGATAATATATTTTCTATGTGTTTGCGTTGTGTGTTTGCTTTATGTATTACAAAACTTTCTCGTTAATTAATTGCGGTTGATTTAAACAAACAATCAGTTTATCTGCTTTAGTTATTATTTTAGCTGTGGCTAAAGTTTGCAGTGTACACTGTGTCTCAAAAAACACTCCCGACATTTTTGACTGTAACTTGAAAACCAATTATCCAATAATCTAATTTCCCTAGGTAGTGCAAAAGCATACATTGGGTGAGGTGGGAAACTAAACGGCCATTTGATGGCAAGTTGTGTCTGGAATATTTATACCAAAAACTACTAAAATCCGATAATTGGTTTTTAAGTTACAGTCGAAAATGTCGAGGATGTTTTCGAGACACAGTGTATATACACTTTTGCGCTAAACTTAAGTCTACGTATAGTCTACATGTTTATTGTCGTCTACAACATAGCTGCAAGACAATAAGTGCAGTTTGCTCAGAACCAAAGTTTTTAAATTCGACGAAAAGTAGACCTACAACAATTTACCTCGGGCTAGTAACTATTTCAGTAGTAGCACTGTACACACAGCAGGCAAAAAAGTTAAAACCCTTAACAGAACAAGCAGTGATTGAGTCTGCAGAGATGTGACGTACCGTTGCAGTCTCTGTCGAGGATGAAGTGGGTGACACCTTGTGACGGTCCAGTGTCATAGTTCCTTCTCTTTACGAGCCAGCAGTGCAGCCTCCCACGGTTGTTATGATCGTAGTCGATCGCAAAACATGCAGAGTCTGACAGACAGGCTGTCTGACACTCCAGCACGTTAGTTATGCCGGGCACAGGCTTTGAGCCAAATGAATGCGTACTGTTCAACGCACTCCAACAACCTACAGTGAATAACGTTGTGAAATGTCGCCAGCCACTTTGCAAAAGAATTACGATAAGTTATCTATTACACTAGAATCGTATTTTTTTGCATTTCGTAGCCAGGTATGCCTTGTGTTGTTTTAAGGTTTTTGTGCAATTTCGTAGTAATTACCTCTGACCTTTAACATCTTTAAGTGGAACAGATTAAGTGCATTGCCTTTTTGGTAATCACAGTTGTAGTAGTAGTAGAGTGATAACTTAAAGTTGTAAAGTATTTGTAAGCAATAGAAATACCGTCGGTAAGCGTTATTAATACATATCTCTCGTATCATTACTGTAGGATATTATACTAACGCTTTCAAACATTACATCCCAAATCAGGCAGTTATTTTTACGGAAAAGTTTTATAAAAATTTTTGCAATAGTTAATGCACGTGACTGCCATAATATAATCTCAATGTAAATTGTGCATTGGGCGAGTTTTTACAAACCTTGTACGCGTGCCGTTGATGTTGTTACACACAAAGCTAGAATCAAAGGCACAATGAGGAACTCTGCGGGTAACTTCATTGTGAGAACAGTCAAATCGGAGTAAACTTTTACGTCGACATTTTACTCTGCAATGCAAACACACTGCATGTAACGGTAAGCACCAAACCGCAGCATCTTTGTGTTTTTCCTGAGGAATCATCCGCGAACGTTTCACTTTGCTCTCGAGTTTTAAACCTACGTAAAACATTTTAAAGATTTTTGCAAATAGACAGAAATGTACGAAAACATTAAAACATGTCAATCGTTCGGATAAAAATCGGCGTTCAATGTACATGTTCGTGTAATATTACTAATAGTAATTTACTTTTTTTGACGTTTGCAGAAAGAAATGTGGAAAAGATGTTGCAAAAGCATTTAAACACAAAAATAAATAGACAAAAAATCGTGTCTTTAAATAGACGTATAGGTTGAAACGTAACTTAATAAGCTATAATAAATTTATCAAATTACAACATTTTATTATTGTTTTGTTGACGTTTCGATAACCGCTGCTGCCTTCGTCGGAACGACTGTCCGCCAGGTGTAGCTGTGGCGGACAGTAAGTACTCATAGATGTGTGAAAGTTGGTAGGACCTCTCCTCTCGGTTCATCGACTTGTCTTGTTTTTTCCTGATGTGTATCGCTTCCCTGATCCACCGGTCAATTCTGCTGCTTTCTCTGTCGATCACCTTGGCGCGGTCCCAGTCTATGACGTATTTACATGGCCTGTTGGAAGCCGTTACCCAAACTTACAGACGACATGGTATTTCTTCAGCCATGAAACCATTCCAGACAATAAAAAATATGTTTGTACATCCAAAAGACAAGCGCAGACAACAAGACGCCTGTGAATGTGTGTATGAAATACAATGTAAAAACTGCGACAAAACTTGCATTGGAAAAACAGGCAGAGCTTTCGGCGTACGTCTTCAGGAACCGACAGGAAGTCACACAACGTGATGTAAGGGTTTACACACGAAACACCAGCAAATTCGCAGCAACAGAGCAAAACAAGTCAGCAGTCACAGACCACGCCATATCTCTCAACCACGATACACATCAGGAAAGAACAAAACAAGTCGATGAACCGAGACGAGAGGTCCTACCAACTTCCACACATCTATGACTACTTACTGTCCGCCGCAGCTACAACTGGCGGACAGTCGTTCCGACGAAGGCAGCAGCTCTTGCCGAAACGTCAACAAAAGCAATAATAAAAGGTTGTTATTTGATGAATTTATTATGACTTAAAAATATCGTGGCTAAGTACTGTTGTCGGTCTATGCCTGTACAACATTTCGTGAATCCGGGGAATTATGTCCAGGCCGAATTTTGTCCGTTTTACACAAAAATATCGATCAGCTTTACGACACTTTTTGGTTTGATAGGTTTTCTTTCTGTGGAGCCCTTGACCTTAAATCTATTTTTGGGCTTTTTGCCGTTTATTCGGCTTGTTTGTAGTCTTTCGCACCGTGTTCTCCATTTGTCTATTTTCGCCGTTGTCTACAATTTTTAGTGTCCGAGAACGTTTAGGCAAGGAGCAAAACGTTAAAAGGGCGAAACATCTGTAATTCCCCGTGCTTGCATAAAGTTGCGTTGGGGATCATATTGTACAGCACTAAAACTAACAAATGGCTGCACTACTGTACGCAACAACCAAAACTAGCAGCCCGTGTCAGCTATGCTTAACAAACTTTGTCGTTGCGCTATTCGACCATTCGCGCGCCTCTGCCCTGGTCTACCTACTTCACATCTAAAGTTTACTATTGTAATGTCAAGCGATGCACTAACGGGCTGGTTGTAGGACATCAGGCAGTCGTCACAATACCATAGAGGCACAGAATATCGTTCGACGGGGCACCAGACAGTCATATTGAAGGTCAACTAAGCCGACATTGCATGCTCGTAACGTACAGTACATGTTATGTATTCACTGACGATTCATAGATGCTTCAATACAGTGACAACGGCCGCAAACGGCTCAACTGATTAGCTTGTTTGCAAACTGCATTTCGTTGGTGGAAACGAACTATAAATATGGGACAGTGGACATTAGGATTATTAGCGTCTAACTGTTTCTTGACTGCTTCTACGGTAACAATTTTTCGTGAGACTTGCCTGAGTTCTTTGAGTACACAACGAGCTAGTCAAATGTTAACGTCCGACGACGATTCCTACTATTCATCGCACTTCCGTACTACCGTAGCGAGGTAGAAATATGCTATAATCCCGTATGTTCCTCTGCAGTATTTAAAACTAAAGCTCAGCGCAAGACAACCGGGTTTTAAGTAAATCTGCAGTAATGTTCATTGTGCTGCATGAACAGCAGAACAGCTGTCGACGCGGACGCCATTTGCGAAGTTATTCTGCTAACAACAAACTTTGGCAAAAAAATACTGACGGCGTTCTTTCTATAATAATATGTTGAACAGTGCTTTAACTTTGCAAACATCTAGCGTGAAAACATATCGTCATAATATATGTGGTTTATCAGGCGGCAGCGTCGTGATTAAGAAATTAGACAAACAGAAAGTTGCGACTTTTCGACATATACTACAAAATGTCAAATATACGAGATTATAGCTGCCCAGCAACGCAATTTTGCACTAATATTTTTTTAAAATACCAAACAAACTTTATTTTAAATTTTGTATTTTGGGAAAAAAATTCAACAAACTAACTTTAAGAGAAGAACGAGCAATTTTCTTCTTGCCTTCTAGCTCAATACCGTAACCTTAGAACTTTAATGCGGTTTCAGTTTTAAAAGTTAAAAGTTTAACAACCCTGTGCTAAGGCAGACGACAACCATGCCAAAGACGCCTATAGCACAGCTGTAACGAGTCAAACATTGTTTTACTAACCGTTTATTTCAGGAGCTCGTTTATAACAATCGAACAGTAGGCCTAAGGTTCTTACCTTGGTAAGCGTGTGAACTAGCAAGTGACGAATGACGATGGTACTTTTAAAGTTTTCGTTGTAGGCTTGCGTGTTGGCCAATAAACAGTTTTCTATAGCACAGAAGTGTTAGGCTTAGTTGTTGCTTACAAAGCTTTGGTCAGATATCACATGATCACTGAAGCATGAACACATGCTTTTATGCTGTCATAAAATTCGTTTTGTAGCCCAATCAATAGACTATCTATGTTTGAGCATGCGAACGAGTTGAATATTTATTGTTCGTTTATTAAAGTTGCGCGGTTACGGCAAAATTTCACCCGACCCGTTGGCCCACTTATACTGTAGGAATGGTAGCCTAGGTTTTTGACAATGCAGGTGTTTGTACTGTTGTAGTTAAGCCTATTATCACCATATTGTCACTGAAACGTAGATATTTATTTTTGTACGCTTTGTCGTTTTTTCTGTTATGTGGAGTACATGCCGTTCAGAAACTCACTCACACGTATTTAGGGTTGTCAGCCCATCGATCTGAAAAAACCTGCCTTTTTTCTTTTTTTCTTATCTATATTGTAACTATTATGCTCTGTTATGTTCTGTTTTTGCAATGGCGTTTGACCGTTGTTTAATAAAAGATTACTTACTTACTTATCTACTGAGTCGCGAGTCGTTATTCTGTCATATAACTCGTGCCTTATAGTCATAGCAGTAAGTTTGTTATTAATTGGGCCACTTTTAAAATTTCTAATTGCTTGATTGGCGTCAGACACACATTCACAGCCTAATTGTTTAGGTAGCATGATGCGAAAGCATATGGACCTATATAGACCTACATACTACCACCATTAAAAAAACTGTTTTTGTCGTTTTACATAAGATGCAGTTGAGTGTTTTATAAGCTAGTGGGCTAAAAACTGTGGCAGAAGCATTGAGATTTGTCGTAAGCAAAAGTCAGATAAACAGACAAACCCACAAACGCAGGGAGATTTTTTGTATTTTATCTTTGTATAATCTCTAGTGCTGTGCTTCCTGTCCCAGAACTTCGGAGTTCACACTGCCTGGAAAAGTCCAAGGTTAGGGACGTTTGGCGCCAAGTCATCAGCACGGCAACGTTTCGACAGAAATTCATCAAGAAAAAAAAGCTATGCGTTACATTGGACAACTATAAGCCCATTATACAGATGGACGTTAACATAGGCCTACCAGTACCACTAAATTTTGCTAATGCTTTTGTTATGTTACATAATGCATAGAACAGGAATAATGCAGGACAAGTTAAAACTGGAAATTTGGAGCAAAGCCTAACGTGAGTCCGCCCGGCGCCCTAAGTCCGACTGGTGGAAATTAAGGAGGGGGGGATAAAATTTCCCTGGCATGAAAGTCACGTGGCCCGAACTCAAATGCATTGGTATACGCCGAACGCGCATTGTCGACTTAAGGTAGGTCAACATGAGCGCTTATAAC
>Ga0056128_1003958_pt1 | contig 18441 bp, 9 predicted proteins | sample WorMetLIZISLAND2_FD_71113 | JGI IMG/M metagenome (GOLD analysis project Ga0056128, IMG submission 71113) | Marine gutless worms symbiont microbial communities from Max Planck institute for Marine Microbiology, Germany - Olavius geniculatus... ... | reverse complement strand
AGTTACTATGGGCGGCCAGCGTTGATGAGCGTTTGCTTTTTTGGTAGCCCGCCTACATTGTCTAGTATTGTACGACAATATTGTATTTTATGTTTTTGGCAAATAAATACTCTCTCTCTCAGACCACGTTGAAAGTACTACCCGATTATTAAACAGGTACTGCACGTAATTAATTACTGTACAAATATACAGCATAAAATCATCGCTTTCTATAGAACCCTACCTGTTGACCGATGTTTGCAAAAATTGACTTTTCGACTCCTCACCGCCAATAGGCCCCTATTTAAATTTACAGCTAACAGTTAAAGCTAATTATTGAAGTAAGTCGTGGACTGACTGTGAGCCGCAATTAATACCAAGACTGATCATCGTGCACTTTAAGCACTTTTTAAAGCATGTCGCTGCAGCTGTCTATTTCTAATTACATTCCCCATTACGAAGCGTCTGTCAGTCAGTCAGTATAGCTGTGATCACTGGAGGCTTCTGTAGAGAGTTCACTATACACCGATCAATAACTTAACCCCATGCAAGTCACCAGCGGCTAACGACCGGTGGCCGACATCTGCTAACTTAATTAACTCCGTAACCATTGCGTCTGACTATGCGACTTATTCACTCGATCACGGACCACAGACGCGCGCCAGACCAAGCGCCGTTTAGTTGGATTAATCACGGATTTGTTGCGTAACAAGTTATAGATCTGCAAGGACTGATCGTCAATAAATCGAAAGGCGCAAAGCAAATGAACGGCAAGATGCATTAAGCCCAACATCGACAAGTCGTACAACAAGCTATAAAAAACCTTGATATGTCGAAATGTTGTAAATTTGTTGTAGGCCTTCGTCTCGTTGTGCTTTTGTCGCACAACGTGTTGTACGGTCGTTCAAATAGGCCGCATTGCAGATCAGCGTAGGTAAGAAAGTACGCAAATAGACGCAACAAAAGTACGCAACAAAAGGCCAAAATGCAAGGATAGAAGCGAGTAGCGCCTGTTGCGTCAGCTACATGTACGTCACTTGCGTTATGGCCAATTCTCACTTACGACGCGACTTAACTGTTGAGTTGCTTCGCGTCCACGTTTATTCGTAGGTGTGAATTGGCCATTACGTTACGTTGTTACATGTTACGTGCGTTGCGTTTCGTACGTTGAGTGCATTTCTTTGGGTGGAAAACCAAAAAAGTTGCTCGACGCCAAACCTGGTTATTACTTAGATGGGCGACTGTCTTGGTATATAACAAACCACCCAAGTCAACTCAACTTAGATATCCCTTCAAGTATCAGCAATTGGCCAAAATGAGGTAGGGTATTATATTTATGAAGAATCTTTACCTAGGTCAACATAAATGTAACATTATAAATAATCGGGGCTGACGGAAAACAACGTACCAAAACCAGTTGATTATAGATTTTAATAATTTTTGGCGCAAATATTTTTAACACAACTTGCCATCAATTGACCGTTTAGTTTCCCACCTCACCCAGTGTATGCTTCTGCACTACCTATGGAAATCAGATCAAGCGAAACATGTGTTGAAATAAACAGAAAACCTAAAAAAACATCCCCGACATTATCGATCGTAACTTGAACAAAAATTAACAGATTTTAATTATTTTTAGCAGAAATATTTCTGACACCACTGGCTATTAAATAAGTGTTTTAGTTTCCACCTCATCCAGCATTTGGGAAAATCAGACCAAGAATAACACGTGTTAAAATAAATGCAAAAATGTCGATAAATTCCCTCTATATTAATCTGGGGCCCCAACAGCCGGTTTATTACAAGGTTTGATTGTCATGCAGCAGTGTGTTTACCAGATAAAGTTTAGGAGTGTTTGTGAAATCAAAAGTGACTCGTACAGCCTGGATTGGTCTGGAGCAGAACATTATCGATACTGCTGTCAATGAATGGAGAGAGTGTCTCCTTGCCTGTGTTTGCATAGTGAGCCAACACTTCACGCAATTTTACTGCAGGCAGCTAAAAAATGAGACAACTGGATGAAATGTCGGCCAAAGTGTCAGAAATGTGAACAAAATGTGTTTCTACGCGTTATGTTAATTAAGCAATCATATCGCATTGGATGAAAAAGTGATATTTCGCTGGTTGTAATTTCCTTAGGTAATGCAAAAACAAACGTTAGGTGAAATAGAAAACTAAACGGTCATATGATGGCAAGTTGTGTCGAAAACATTCTTACCAAAACTTATTAAAATCTGATAATTGGTTTTCAAGTTACAGTCGAAAATGTCGGAGATGTTTTTGAAACACAGTGTAGTAACACATATGAGCGTGTTTCGACCACTAACTACATAATTCGCTATACAGCCTGAATAAAACTAAAATGTTTCGCCGTCGACTTTTCAGTTGAGTTGACACGGTAGCCGGCTTGTTGTACTATACAATTATACGGCGTACGTGATTACGTTGGATATGTCCCGCCATTCCAAGCTGAAACACAATCAGGATATCTACATTACTCTGTAGAGTATCAGATCAATGCCGTTTGTGTATATACAGATAAGTCAAAAAATGACACTTTTTAGTATTTAAATTTTTTTTCCGTATTTGCTATTTTAATGTACTTATCTGCCATTCAATTGCATTAATTAAGTGACGTTTTGTCTGCAGATGTAAACATGCGATTTCGTCACGATAGTCAAATTAACTGACGATAAACGTCCTTAGATTTACAATTTGCGTGTGAAAAATACACTGCATTTTGTTTTCACACAAATAAACACATTTTAACGTTTAACTTGTTCAAACACGTTCATATAGCATTGCATTTACGACGTGAGTAACGTTTTTTGGCCCACTCGATACAGAATTAACGCATCATCATTCATCAATTTAACATTATTTTATATTCGTCTTCAAATAATGACAGAATTCGTAAGCCCGTAACAATTGCAAACATTGCAATTCCTTAAAACCTTAAAAGTTTAGCTTGGCGGATAAACCTAGTGGGCTTGGGAACTAGGATAATCTAATTCAGCATGCTAAAAAATATTGTTAGAAAGGCTGGTTCTCAGCTTTTACACCAAAATCCTTTTACAAAGCGTCATGCCTAATACAGCTAAAAAGCGTACAGTTCCGACTATTTACTCGTACTTGTACGCTCTTTTTAGTGTACAATTCCTAGCAAATAATTACATATACGTGCCTAAGTATTCGGCTAGTTCGTCCGTTCCGACGTTGCAGTCATTTTCGCCGTCGTCATGAAAGTACGAAAGAACACATTGAGTACTGCCGTGACATTGCGTAAAACCGTTGGGACACGTCCAGCTAACTGTACACAGAAGCCGCAATTTACTACTACAACTACTAGTATTAATCTGTCAAGCAATCTGCCGAAACCGAAACACATTTATATAGCCGTCATGGGGCAATACTTTACGAATAACGGCAACTCAACTAAACTGAAGTTTTTTAGAAACGATAGCCTGGATAACTAAAAGAAATACAAATAGCCTATAAAAGGAGCAGCTACAGCACTAATGAAGCATAACATAACATCAAGATACCTAATATACAAAATACAAAAAAACAACATAGTCTTTTGTATCCACACACAACGCTTAGTTCGGTTCGGTTCACATCCACATAATATTCTAAATACAAAGATTATAAGTTAAGTGTACACTGTACTGTTCACGTTTACTATAAATAATATAAAACACTTTAGCTTTTACGACGTATATATGTAAGGACGATGTGATGATATCAGTCCTCTAAAATTGCAAAAATTATTTGGGTAACCTTAGATGGGACTATGCATATGGCGTTCTTACAAGCTGACTTTAGTTGGTAATCACTAACATAGTCTAAAGCCTTCTTCATTTGATGTTATTTGTCGTATTAGGCCTACTTGCCCAATGTTATACTGATTAGCGTAGCAGCCGAGCATGTTTCTGTTAGCCTATGGCTTAGCTAATGGTAGGCCTAACAAGGAAGCGAAAATATGACCCTGTGCCAACACAATATTTAGCTAACAGCGCACTCATAAGCCTTTGCATACAAACTGTCCAACTGCACAGCACAACCCTAACCATGACATTAGACATTTAAAGCTGAAAGATGCTGTAACAGTTACTGTGCCATGGAAAACATTTACATCAATCTTGGATTTTCATACCTTATTGCTTGAGTTATGAACGCGTGTAAAATGCACAGATAGATGGCCGGATAATAAAGTGATTGGACATTGTCAATGTCTAATACGAACGTGAACTTATCCGTGTGCTTGCCATTTATAGGCTCTAACTGCATGCATGAATGATCCAGCTGTCGTCTTGGCCCTACATTCGCTGTTAGTGCACTCAATTTTAGCCTAAGTAGTCTATTATGGCAATGACCATCCGATGCAGCAGGCCTATAGTATTTTGGTCCAAAGTAAAAGCAGCTATATGAAATCACCATATCGTCATTACGCAGACTTTTACATTAGTTAAACTCATATTATATATAAGGTGAGTCTTTATAAAGTTATAAAACAACCTTTATCTAATTTTCTTCAGTTTTATTACAGCACAACTATCCGGACAGAACTCCAAGGGCGAATGTGTAGATCAACAGATAGGAAGCCTAGTAGCCTAGAAGTGACGTCAAGATGCGTGGATTTCTCTAACCTATCTGAACCTAGGTCATAGCGGTTTCCTGGCTACAGGTTGTAGCCCCAAAAATGTAAACGCACTCTTAAGCTCTACCCCCAGGCCAACATAAGACTCGGAGGTAACCTTTTTAGGAGCTACGACGATACTGTTCGTAGCCTCAGCCTACTGCCACTTAATATTCAGTTTCTTCTCCAGGCTACCATCCAGGAACTAAGCTTAGCCATGCCCTTCACCTTAGCAAGGCTCAGACAACCAGATTTTTTATAAGTAGCTGACATGCCGCTGGCCAAAACACGTCGCTATAAAAAGTCTCAGCACCAAATGACCTTTAAGAATACGTTTTCTACCAAACCAGCAACCGACTATTCATTAAATTAGCTTTCTTCCATTTACGTTTAGGCCTATCTGTTGTTTTACGGTGCACATTTTGGGCAGTTCGGCGAAATCGGTAACCATTCGGCAAGTAGGCCTAATACGACAAATAACATCAAATGAAGAAGGCTTTAGACTATGTTAATGATTACCAACGAAAGTCAGCTTGTAAGGACGGCATATGCATAGCCCCATCTAAAATTAACCAAATAATTTTTGCTGTTTTAGAGGACTGATATCATCACATCGTCCTTACACACAGTTGTAAACTAGTAAGTTATTTTACATATATAATTATTTGCTGTTTTATTGCCAAAAGTCAGGGAATGAGCCTGACACGTGCAAAGCGCTACAGCAGAATCCGTATCTTTACCTTTTATTTTTTTAAAGGCAGAACAGTATACCTCCGGTCGGGTACAGAACGTTGGATGTGTCTACTACTGCTGCTGCTCCTACTACGCTGCTGCTCGTTTTACCTGGAAATCAAGGTTGGTTGTGGTAGACTTCGACTGACGTCATCTTATTGCCAAACCCTCAACCCGCACTTCCGCCAAATGCAAGAATATTGGTGATATTTGTTGTACAAGCCGAGGTACAGCCCATTTTGTCTTAAATTTTGTAGCCATGGCAACAAAGGGCGGCCGAGTTATAGCCAATTTTGTCCCAAATTTCGTTACCATGGCAACGGAGGTCAACCGGGGGTAAATATAAATGTCACCGTTAATTAAACCGTCTTCAAAAACCATATCCTAGAACCAAAAATACGACTTTATCTTGCACACAACGGAAGTTATAACAGTTTTAAAATTTTTTTAAATTTTCCCCATAGGCACCATTGTATTTTTTCGAATTTTTCGAATAAATAAGTCAAAAATTAAATTTTTATTTTGTAACATTAAAAAAACACTTTCTTGCGCAGAACCGCGTCGTTTGACGTATTAAGCGTAAAAATCGGTCTAACGGACTCGCCTGTAGGCGAGTTCAAGAACCAAAAAATGTAGTAAATTTCAAACAGGAGAGGTGTATATTTCACTTATATGGCGAGCAAAAACCCCTAAGCGGATTAAGCCCAAATTTTTTAAGTGGTAGGGGTCCACGACGTAATCACGCCATTTAAATTTGGTGACGATCGGTTCAGGGGTTTTTGGTTGGCTGAGGGTCAAATTTTGTCTTTTCCCATAGATTTTGAAGGTCTTCCTTACAACACTCACACTATCGTGTGAGGTGTGATAATAGGCGGACGCTCAAAGATGCCGAAAAGTTTTGTGAATCTGCACTTATACGACAGTGAGTTCCAGACAGAAAAAAACGTCAACACTAAACCGAAAACCGGAGGTATAATGTCATCCGAAGTACAGTAAGTAACAATTTGTCCGATGATCGCAATGAGCGTGCTGGTATATTCTACTATACTACTACTACTACTACTACTACTACTACTACTACTACTAGACTGTAGTTGGACAACTATTACTGTACGTCTCTCTTTTTTTTTGTTCTTTTGCTTTCACACTTTTACTACAGCAACTAAACATACTGCCACTGACCACAGAAGGTCTCGTCCTCGTCCGTTCCGACGGCGCAGTTTTCGATGTAGTCGCAAAACAAATAGTTACGAATGCACTGTTGGCTTTCCGTGCATCTCGCGAACCCAGTAGGACACACCCACGTATCTGAACGTGACGATAAATAAACAAACATATAAACAAACAGATCATTGCGCAAAACAACAAACGATCAGTCGGCCAATAATTTACTATACGCGACGAAACAACACTGACCTGAAAATCAGTGCCAGGATCAATGGCATAGCCAGAAATTTCAATTGAGAGGAGTTTTGTTTCTTATTCCCTTCCCTTTTCTTCCCCCTTTCGTTCCTCCCTTTTCCTCTTTTTTACTTTTTCTCTCGTTCCTTTCTTTTGTCTTTCCTTCCCTTGTTTCCCGTAGAAGTAAGATTCCCTTAAATCTAGCTAGCGAGTTTGGAGAAGCGCTGTAAGCTTCCCCAGTGGGGTCTGGGGCAAAGCCCCAGCCAAAATCAAATTTGGTGCATTTCAACTTTAAAAGATAAGACCTGGTGGCAAAAATTGTAATTATTTTTCCGAAAATAAACTGATAAAATTTATTGCAGCTTAAACGTATGCTTATGTTTTGTCCGGAAAATTAGGAAAGAAGCCTGGGTCCCCTGCCCCCTTGTCTACACTATTAAACAAGATTATAAAAACATTCGCTTAGAATGGCGCTTGATGATCCTTACCGCAGAATTCCGTAGTTTCATCGAAGCTGTCTAAACAGTCGCTGTAACCGTCGCACGCCACGCTGGCTGAAATGCAAGTCGTTGGCCAGCAACGAATGTCACCCGGCCAACACGGCACCGCCACTAAAATACCAATCAACCAATCTACCAGGTAGTGTAGCGACGCCGTTAGGATACGGTGGGATATTTAATAGCACATATTCCATGGCGTGTAAGATTTGTAAGATCGGTCATCATTTAGCGAAGATATGGACAGACGTTTTGTGGCATGATTTTAACCATGTTGCTAATAGTACTTCGTGTTCAGCTCACCCCAGACTCTTCTCCTACTATCAGCGATAGCGATGGCAAATGAGTAAACTTATATTTTACGAGCTACGAGGTTGAAGCCTAATGCGGCTAATTAAGGCGGTCGAATGTCTGGTGGCTGCACGCAGATCCAATTGTTCATCAGGGTGTATAATATAATTTTTTTGAGCTGACTAAAATGCCTAACATGAAATTGCAGGACAATAAAGGTATCTTATAAAAAATAGATCCCATTACAATGCAGTGTGCATTTTTCATATCAAAACAACGCAAAAACGCAAATCAGTGCAGTCATGTAAGTTGTATATTATTACAGAATAATATGAAATGTGTGACCGGCAGTAACTAATGTCCCTTCATAGTTCAGAGGCAATTAAATTAAGTTCATTAAGCTTACTATAAAAAAGCTTTCTTCCTGCATGTAGTAAAAAACTACTTAATAACAATACAGACAAATAAAAGTCTGTAGAAGATACTGATGCTTATCACTGCACATAATTGGTGACTAGCAATGCGTAAACAATTTTCCGATAAAACATTTTCTCCTAAAAGTACATGGAAGCTCACTGGTTCCAAAGGCTCCGGCATTGGACTGAAAACGACTAACGATATAGCACACTACAAGCAACGTTAACTTACTGATGTCAGTGATTGTGATATTTTGTTCATCAAGAGGCACGAATTCTACCGTGTAGTCTTCCTGCAAAACTGCACAGAACGATAGCAATTCAATCATATCTATAAAATTAGTTAGGCATTTGTCAGTTTGTCAGTTTGTCTTTCACCAGCAGCGTCGTTGGGTACGGCGACACTTAATCGCGCGACATTTAATCGGGCGTATAGAATGAATTGACACAAAACGGTGACAGAACAGGTTGATATTAAAAATGATCATTTCTCGCAAACTAAACGAAATTGCTTAATACACAGCTGGCTTACTGTTTACGTAGTGTTCACATATGTGTGCATAGTAGCTTACTTATTAGATATAATAAAAAGCACATAGTACAATTACAACCTATTATTTTTCATCGACTTAAACGGTTTAGGCCTGCGTAGGCCCCTAATGTTCGCGTAGTTTAGAGTTCTTAAAAGTTACAACACCAGAGTTGTTTAGAGTTTATGTAAAACTTTCAGCAACGCCATGACATAGTTCCGTCACGATTCTCGTGCTCTCTAACGTATTTAAAAGTACGATAAATAGCAGTTTGTTTGCCCTTAGGCCTAGTTCTGGTACCAAATACGACATTCATTATTGCTTAGATAACGTTACTACCCCAGGTAAATTGAACAGAGACTTTATTCGGTGCTTCAATAATAATTAGATCCCGTTTTTCCATGCACATGTGATGGCCGATCAAATTGATCTCCGATCAACTTCGGTACTTGATCTGAGATCATCTCAATAACCGTTTTTCCATCGCCAATTAGCGACTGATCGTCCATCAAATCTCCCATCAAGTTGGTGGCCGAATATTGGCGGATCAAATCAGATAATTGACGATTAGTCTGGGGTTTGCTGCTAACGGTTATAAATCGACTAAAGATGAGGTTAATTACGGTTAATTACGGTGCTGGACGCGTGGACTCGTGACTGCTCGCCCGATGAAGTGTCGCGCGATGAAATTGCCCGCGAGTAACTGTCGCTGCGGTTAACTGTCGCCGCGATGAACTATCGCCGATTAACTGTCGCGCCATTAATAAGTGTCGCGCGGGGGCGACTGAAATCGCGGGAGTGGACATTGAGGGAGTAGCGAAACAGCAATAAGCAGCGATCAAAATCTCCAGCGGTGCGGGGGACAAGAAAATCTGGAGAGAAAAGATACTGGCCTTGTTGTACGCCACATTGTATATTGGTAAAATAACGCTGTATATACTCTTTTGTTTTGTGAGATACGGTGACATATCGCTTAAAAACCCACGCCTACAACGTCGTCAGCGTCGGCCGTGACAGTCACAATTCTGCGAGGTGTGTCTGATTGCACCGCGCGAGGGGTTCGCATTTATGCCTTGTGGGCACGCACGCTTTTGTGAAAACTGTGCAATGCGAGTTGCTGAGATGGATGCAGCGTGTCCGGTGTGTCGTGGTATGATCACGATGGTGATGCGTATTTTTCATTAAAGACAGTGCTTTTAACTAGAGACAGTGTGAACATTGCTACTAATGTAGACTGTTTGTGTGCTTTATTTCACACGTTTGCGATGACTTATTCAGTATTTAGTAGCATCGTAAATATCCAAAAATCTCCACTATTCACATTCTTTGAGTTGACATGTTCAAAAAACATAGCGTTCCGTTTCATGGTTATAGGCTACATGAGAGCTTTCTACTACCAATCACTCCCGCAATGTCCACTCCCGCGATGTCCACTCCCGCGTTGTCCACTCCCACGATGTCCACCCTTGCTACTTGGTGCCGCGATGTCCACTCCCGCGATGTTCACTCCCGCGATTTCAGCGCCCCCGTCGCGCGATGAAGTGTCATGGAACCCGTCGTCGGCGTGGCAGAGGGACAGTGGCAATTGTAATACTGTGTAAAGTTTTCATCGAAAAATAATTTGACAAAATCTTTAAATTTAAAATAAAAAGATCGTTATTTAAAAAATAACAAAAAATTACCTTTTAACAAAAAATAGAACAGTTAGAACGTTAGCCGAGACAAAAGTAACCGGCGTGCCAATTTACAGTTCATACAGTAAAAACTCGTCACCAGGATCAGAGCTAGATTGTGCATTTGGGTATATTAACCCACCGGAAGATGTATAAAACTTGCTAAATCCATAAAACATATTTTAATGCTAAACGTTTGTATAGGTCTATAAGAGCACATGTTTACAGACACATTTTTTCTTGCCATTATCCGGATATCAAATAACCTGCCTTCTGTTGTCGTTATGCCTTCTTCCATCAAGGTGTTCAAGTCCCGACTGGCAGGCGTCATGCTGACGCGGAGGACAATTATTAGATCCATCCTTTTTTATCAGCACATTTTGCACGTTTTTATCTGTTCTGTTCTTGGAGTTTAACAGTTGTTTCCGTCACTCCATCCACATCTGCCATGTACGACATTACTCGCAAGAAAATTTGTACATTACTAAAAAATAATAATACGCACTGCATATGGCTGGATCTTCATCTGTTCCTGGGAAGTTGCAGTCGTTTTCGCCGTCGCAGAAAAAGTAGTCCAAAGAACACTGGTAGCTTCCGTAGCATTGGGCAAAGCCTTCTGGACATTCGAAGTGTTCTGCAATAAACGGTTATATAGCCAATAATTTAATTAGTAACCCAATCAATTAATCAATTACTCAGTCATTCATTTATTTAATCAATCCGGCAATCAATCATTCGATCTTTCGAACAGATCGTTTACTACTGCCGTAACGTCATGCAAATCCATAAAAACACCCGAATTTTTCTACATGTAGACTAATACTGATACTAATACTGATACTAATACCGATATTACGATTTTTTTTTGTTTATTTCGTTTTTTTTATTTTGTTTTTTTTTGGTTTACTACTGACATCACCACTACTACTACTTAGTACCTACTACTTACTACAGAACTCTAGATGTTCGTCTGTGCCAATCAGACAGTTTTCGACTCCATTACAACAGAGGTAGTCACGGACACACTGACTGCTTTCCATGCAGCGGTGATAACCCGCTGGACACTGCCATTCGTTCTCTGTACAAAACGTAGATAACATTATCATCATTGTCATCATCGTCATCATGGTCATAATTATTATGGTCATCATTATCCACACAAAGGGGTGTTTTCTAAATAATGAACATCATATTTATGATTAAATCGTTAAATCGTTAAGGTGTCCGGTGTACAGACAAAAGGCCACCGGACATACATCTATCAAGCTAGTTTTTTTATGAGTTGTTTTTGTAAAAACGTGCACTGTTTTCAAAAATATACATTAAGTCGCCAGATTATGTACTGAAATACATTAACAATTTTGTTGCTGCAATTTAATATTTTTATTATGCCGTTTTTGCTTCATTTTTTTTCTAATCAGTGTAGCTAGTTTAATCTGAATGATGCTACTCTATCGAAGAGGATTAACCCTTCTATGCTTAAGCTTTTTCCTCGCCTGCCTAAAGCCTTGTTTATAGCGACATAGCGAGTTCAGTTGAGTTGCGTTGAGTTTGTCGCTATGAACACGCAAGACAACTCAACTGAACTGAACTGAACCAAGCTAAAATGTTCAGAACTGGCTGAAAACGGCCGTACCAGTTGAGTTGAGTTGAGTCGAGTTTAGTTCAGTTTTTCGCGTGTTCGTAGCGATCAAATGCCAGAATTCCATTGTCACTGCAAATGTTCGAAGTGTTCACCATCAGCTCCAAACAACAACACCGGCCTCCAGTCGCCTTATTTGAGAAATCTTTTACAGCCTTGTCGATCGGTCCCTGTGGCAGGTTGCCCCAGATAACCTGAAGCGCTTCCTCGAGTTTGGCGCTTGTTTGCAGCTTTGTTTTAAGCTTGCAGTAAGCCACTAACATTGCACCCCATACGTGATAGTCCACTGGGTTTATATTCAACAAATTTGGAAGCCATTGGTCTTTTGTGATGATATCTGGATAGCTGGCCCGCAGCCAGTTCTGTGCGCTGCGCTGCGTTACGCGCTGTGTGTGCTGACGTGCCAGGCGCGCCGTCCTGCTGGAAGATAAATCCAGTGAGCAGATGGCGATTGCTTTAAAGAAACGATAATATAGTGACAATTTATAAACAATAAAAATTGCTGTTTATTAAAACGTCACTGTGACGTCATCGGCAGTAACGTGTAACCAGTTTTTGAAAATTAAATAGCATTTTTAGAATGAACATTTTTGAATGCTGAAAAATCGGTAGGCGGTCATGTTAAAAAGTCTATAACTTTGTCATTTTTTAACAGAATTACACCTTACTTAGCAGTTAAATGTAGAAGGCTTCACTAAATAAAACTGTAAAATTTTATATTAAAATCCCAAACGGTTGCTGAGAAAACGGCGAAAAAATTTAAGGGTCCACTTTTTTGCCGCAGCCTGTAGTCGGAATTTTCAAGGGGGTTTAATGAGCATGCACTGTTTAAAGCGCAACCCGTACTTATCAATTTGCTGAGCTTTCGGCAACCGCTGTTGTCTTACTGAGAACGGTTTCGTTACCGCAAAAAGACGATATTAGGCTATTACGGTAGGCCCGCGTTTATTCAAAGGTAGCAAGGGCTATACAGTTTAACGGTTGTTGTTAGTGTTATCAGAAAATACCGCAAAAGACGGTTTCTTCGTCTTCATTGTTGGCACAGTCTGTAAATCCGTCGCATACGATAGAAGCTGAGATGCACTTGCCCGATGCGCACAGGTAGTCGCTGGCGTGGCACGTAATGGCATCAGCTACCCGAACATCTGAACATAAGATCATTTTATTGCACTAATTAGCAACGGACTGTAACGTTGCGGCAGAGCATGTTGATTTTTTGGACTGGACAAAAAGCTGAAAAAGCAGGAAGTCTGGAGACAGTCCGTCAGCAGCCTCCAGTCCGAAATAAAGCTCCGACAGAAGCGAAAAGCATTTTAAGCTACTATACAAATTTACGGAAACATATTTGCCATTTTTACTCTAATGTAAATTTGTAAAGGTTTTTCTGTTTAATTTCAATCTATTCAGCAATTTCTGTAAGCATGTGGATTGTCAACTCAGCGTTTTTACTTTTTTCCGTTTAGGCTACATGTGGTAGAACTATAATGGCCACAATTAAAATGTTTCCCCTGAGTTGCGATTACACATTAAATTTGCCAAACTAAAACTCTAATACGCAGTACACTTTCTCCAAATGTATTTACAAAAATGCATTTTTTTACAAATTTGCCCATTGATTGATTAATCGATTGAATTATTAAATTAACGAATGACTGATTGACTGACTGACTGATAGACTGACCGAAAAGTACAACTAGTACCACGATGATACTACGATTCGAACTTCTGTTTTGACATATGGCGCGTTACAAATGCAGACTACTTACTTACTTACTTGCTTACTTATGATAACACAAAATAAATTAAAACAAACACAACAATATTTTAAACAGTAGGTAGCGAATAACAAAAAACGGGTACCTCGAAAGCCATTAAGAATAACAATTGTTATAACCAGAAACCAGAGAGAAGATGCCGATGACATCGTAAGCACGCTTATTCGTCGCGATACTGACATCTTCTGAGACCTATATGCGTTTGCATCGACGATAGGTACTTCTAAGTGTCTGTGTGTATAGATATCGGCATAAAATCGTTGGTGACATTTTGGTAAAGTTCGTGTTATCGATCGTTAAACCGACCTTGCCAGTTAGTTTAGAGTGTGTAAGCTTACTGCAGTTACTGCGTTGCGATACATTATGAATATATAACCTATGCGTACTTTCACTAAACATAGCATTAGCCTACATTACAATAAGATAATATGGCTGTTAATAATTAATGAAGTTCTTATAACTAGTTATCATATCATAATAGATTTGTCTCGATGCCTTTACACGTGTACGTATTATTTAACAGTTTTGTTTTTGTTTTATTTCCACGTAATATGTGTCCGATTGTCACTGTTAAATTAAAAGCAACTTACGTACTTACTAACTACGAGCGCAGGTAAAACATCAGCCCAGTGCCGACATATTATGCGGCCAAACGCTTGGTTATACGCAATCGCTCACTGTTCTGCGCATCCGTAACCTTAATTTTTTGATCATTTAAGCTGACATTAGCACAACGACTTCTCTGGTTGTGCCAATTCACGCCAATTTTGTTTTTTTCGTATTAGGAGTGCACGGGATCCAAATCAAGATCCGTATCCGGGCAAATCCCAAATTTTAGGATCTGGTTTTAATTTAAGCAAAATTCCAATAAAGTACAACTGTATCCAAATGATTTTATGACATTGACCAGCAAACATTTTATTAAATTAGTGTCAACATATTGTCTTTGTTGCATAATGTCCTGCATTCCGAATTCACTGACAATAATAATTATAAATTAAAATAAGCTTAGTATGCATGGATTCGGATCTGGCTAAATCCAAAGTCTGTGGATCCGGTTTGGGATCTGGCTAGATATTGATCCGGCCAGATTAGAACATTTTGGATCCGGGGCATCCCCGTTTTATGCTTGTTTTGTTTTTAAGACCCGAAATGCTATTTATTAAAGCGGCCGCATAAGATTTGTTTTTATAGCCTTAAAAGACTGCATGATATTGTTTTACGTGTCACCGTCTGTCACTCTACCTGCATTACCTGCTATATGTTATCTCTTATTAGTCAACGGACAATATTGGCATTCGGCGTGAAAAGGCAAACGACCTTGTAGTCAAACGTACAGCTGCAACAGGAAGCAAATGTCACATATCGTACAGTCTGCTGACGTCAGGGAACTGATAAAATGTCGACACTTGCGTGCTTAGTGTCGCAGTTTCACACCTGCCTGCGTCCCGACCGACAATTAGCTGGAACAAAATTACAGTAGAAATCCAATTAGTTCTCGACCTCTTTTGTCTGGTTTTGGGTAAACTTATGTGCCTGTGTGCCCGATTCCTGCTACAGTGGCTCAAAGTAGGATCGATGTTAATGTTCCTGTAGTTTAAACTGTATCCGTATGGCAAAAACATCAAAAAACTATGTAAAACGAGCGATGTGCAAAACTACCAGACATCACTTACAGCTGTATTCTGTGGTCATGGAACGTCAGCGGTGGCGATTTCCCGTCAGAGAGATGAAAATTTCCGACAGAGCAAATAAAGTTCTCAAAATTTTTATTTTTACTGTAAAATTGCCAAGAATGCGTGGGTCTAAAGTTGTGGGTCTTCCACTCATAATTAAAAACATTTCGACAAGCTAAAATATTTAGGGGAGCAACACACAACACCAGTGTTGCCCAGAACGTGTGTCGAATGACGCTTGTAGACACGCAATTGTCACATCAATTATTGTTCGCTAGCACCTGCTGTAACAGTAAAATACATATTATGGCCGACAGCGCTATACACTGAACAAAAAATGCGGACACATTCATTTTTTTTACTGTAGTTCTTTGGCATGTAAATGAAAGACGGACAAAAAGACACGCGGATGATATAGCTAAAATATGAAGCTTGTAGACAGAGAGATATAAGCCTAATACAAAATGCAGTATATGTCAAAGGTGGCGTTACAGACAAGAGATGAAAAAAAAACAAGTACAACGCCTGGACAGATGACAAATGTGTTATTTCTTCTTTTGTACATCCAACCGTGGACGACCCAGTCCACAAAAAAACGTCATCATGCTGCCACCCACGGCGCCTCCGCTGCAGGGCCTGTAGAGCAAGGTAGTGTAGTGTCACTGTCATCTGCTATGCGTACATCGTCATGAATCATACCAAGCTTATCAAACGCCTCGGCATTTCCGGAGTCCGGACACAGCTAGCCCTTTCATCGTGACTACAGAATAAATGAACGAATGCGAAAGCGACAGAATAGTATTATATTACGGTTTACAGATATACATAACTTGTTGATTGACGATCAACGCACTGAAAGCGTATTAAGACGTGTACAAAGCAACAGAAATAAACTGAACTAGAGTAAACTGAACTGCCAGGTCATTTTTATACGCGTTGTTGGAGATTACAGTCTTGTACGTGTGTATCTGCTACTTTTCATATTTTTTTCTCTCTGCCATGGATCGACGGTGAATAATATTCATCAAAAAACGGCTAAGAGCTTATGCCTTAGAATCTTTCTCACCTTCCCCCTTATTGTCGGCATTTATTGTTCTCTGTCATTATTTTCTCTGCTAAGTTTAGGTATTACTATGGAATATAACATTGTAAGTCTACGCAACAGCATCATGGCTGAAAATTTGGTTGGGCTGTACCTTGTATTAAAAACATTAAAATTTAAATTTAGTTTTTATTTGTTGTGCAATTTAAATTTTAAATTAAGATTATATTTAATTTCGTATGTAATCGTCGTTTTTGAAATTTGGTTATAATGTACAGAAAAAAAGATGTGATAGAAAAAAATCGTGTATACGAAGTTTTTTGTGGATCATAATTTTGTGTCCTTTTTTGTACCGCACTTGAAAACTTTAAAATTTAATAAAACTGTTGTTCGCGTATGATGCCTGCATGGGTGTGTCTGTATCTTCTGCTGTTGTTGTTACTTTGACTGATGCTTATATTACAATCCTATTGTAATGATAAACGATTGTTACTGCACATGGTTTATGGCAGTATTATAATGCTTATTTCTACCAGCCCGCTAACGGAGACAGGCATGCTCATCAGCACAAGTCAAAAATTCATGACACCGCGACAGAAGAGGCGTGTGTCTGCGAGCGTAACAAATCAAACGGCTGTATCATGACTACGCGGCCGTCATAACAGACCACATTACGGGCATTGGCAGTTTGTCCAAATATTCGTTTATTAGTCCGCCCGAAAACGATAGTTTTCGGAAGGACTTATGTTTTAGCCCAGATGTTTTTTTTATTGCAACGCGAGATCTCCGAGATGCGTGGGCCGACCGGCGTGAAATTTTGCATAATGGTCAGTAATTGGCCCAATTTTATAATGCTGGTCCAAAATTTTGGGGGGGCACACCCGAAAAAAATTTTGGGGGCGAAAAATATAAAAAAATTTGGCCGGATTTCGGACGACTTCGAAGTTCGGCGGCGAATATCTACGAAACGGATGAAAATATTCAAATTCGGATAGTCATTCCGTCTATCGCGATTCCTCCTGCGTTAGACAAAAAAAGTCCGGTGAAGTTTGGTCCAGTGACCTTGGAGATTTAAATGTTGAATCGTACCCACTCAAAGTGCATTTTTCGGAGGACCATATTTCGGCCCCTAGGGGGTGCTGCGCCCCCAAATTTTTACACGCACTAGAGAATCACCAAGTCTTACTAGCGCACTCCCCACCGGGGGCGGGGGCCCCCTTAGAACTTTTTTCAAAGGGGAGTCAAAAATTGGCATAAATGCAATAAAGGAGCGCTTATAACTTCAGAGTTAGGGGGTATAGCCCGACGTAACTTTGGCACTTGACGCGCCTTTAGGTTGGGGTGTTAACGCAACTACGAAATTTAAGGCCACCGCCCCCTTAAAATTTGGGAGGGCAAAAAACGTCAAAATTTAGTACGTTTTACGACAACTTTCGAGTTTGATCGCGAATATCTCTAAAACCGATGAAGGTAGCGTCAAAATCTAAACGGCGTTGACGAGTGCAATCCTTTCGGCGTTGAACAAAAAAAATTGTGAAATTCCGTTCACTACCAACAAAGTTATAAGCGCTCATTTTGACCTACCCTAAGTCGCATTTTTCGGAAGACCATATTTCGGCCCATAGGGGGTGCTGCGCTTCCGAATTTTTACACGCACTAGAAAATGACCAAGTTATACTAGCGCACCCCCCCCCCACCGGGGACGGGGCCTCCCTTAAAATTTGTTTGAAAAGAAGGTCAAAAATTGGCTTAAATGCAATAAAGGAGCGCTTATAACTTCGGAGTTAGGGAGTGTAGCCCGACGAAACTTTGGCACTTGACGCGACTCTAGGTTGGGGTGTTAACGCAAGTACGAAACTTGGGGGCACCGCCCCCTTAAAATTTGGGAGGGCAAAAAACGTCAAAAATTTGGTACGTTTTACAACAACTTTCGAGTTTGATTGCAAATATCTCTGAAACCGATAAAGACAGCAACAAAATCTAAACGGCGTTGACGAGTGCAATTCTTTCGGCGTTGAACAAAAAAATTTTTGTGAAATTCCGTCCACTATGAACAAAGTTATAGGCGCTCATGTTGACCTACCCTAAGTCGACAATGCGCGTTCGGCGTATGCCAATGCATTTGAGTTCGGGCCACGTGACTTTGAT
>Ga0056128_1003956_pt1 | contig 18446 bp, 8 predicted proteins | sample WorMetLIZISLAND2_FD_71113 | JGI IMG/M metagenome (GOLD analysis project Ga0056128, IMG submission 71113) | Marine gutless worms symbiont microbial communities from Max Planck institute for Marine Microbiology, Germany - Olavius geniculatus... ... | reverse complement strand
CTAGCGTATAATACAGAGCAGCAAATAAGTTTGACATGTGATTTGCACATAAGCTAGTTCAGGATTGTCTACGCTACACGTGTGCCAAATATTATCCAAGTTTGTTGATATTTGACAAAGTAATTACAAAAATAAAACGGTTCCACTTTTTATGGTTCACAGTGTACATACAACACAGTTACTTTTGCCTAAGGCGGGGTTTTTATCCAGCGCAACGTACGCAACAGAACGAATGCAACGCACATAGCGCGACGACCGTTTCTTTTTTTGCATTCTGGTCGTTGCGTCAGCTGCGTATATTACGTGCTTTCTTGCATGCATTGCGTTGCTACATTCCGCGAAAGGGATTATTTAGCAGCGATGATAAAAATAACGATGGTGACAACAGACAGTCGAAGACAGTTTTCTTTAGTAGCAGTCTTTTTTGTTCTTCTTAACTAACTTTTTCTCTAGGCCGCTGTAACTTTGCGTATTGTATACGCCGTGGCTTTATAAGACCTGTACTACGTACCTGGTGTTATTTATATATCTCTGCTATCCAACAAAGGAAATGATGTTGTTAGGTTGTGCTTATATCCGAGACAACTCAAAATAACCCTTGGTCTCTATCGCACCCGGGCTTGAGTCGGTACCGGCACGTGACAGACCCCAGGATAGACCGACAGACGGACAGAATTACGACAGCTAATACGCGTCAGCGCACAGTGCGTCGCGCGTAAAAACGATACGCTAGACGCTGAGCAGTGAGCGCGGTTGACGGATCGCAATCGATCAATCCGCAATGACCAAACCGATCCACTGCACACCACTCCTCTGGGTTGGGTTGGGTTGTCTATTAGCGGCTGTCATACGGCAATAGAGACGCGCTGATGGATGACGTCATGTGATACGATGTCATTGATTCAGACGCTGCACGACTGATACGGAAGCCCGACTCACGCGGCCCATCCATTGTTCATCCCACTCCCAGGTGTCACAGTTCAGCACTGATAATAAGCTATTCCGTTATGGCTAGGGTTGGGGGCAGGCACCCGTAGCCAAGCGCAAGAGGATGCGCATTTGTGACAGAACTATGCAGAAAATAGCACGGAATCAGAGTACAGTATAGCTGAACATGTCAGAGCGGTATTGTGGTCGAAACAATACACTGTGTCCCAAAAACGTCCCACTTTGTGATTGCCCATATCTTCGCTAAATATTAACCGATTTTCAAATTTTTTCACTGATGCATTCTGCGGACAATTAGCAATAAAGTAATTATTGAATATCCCACCACACATCAACTGTGTCGCTACACTACCTTGTGAAATATAAATGCAAGAAAAACTAACAGTAATAGACAGCAAGCGTGTTGGTAAACAAAATACATTTCCATCCAAAAATGCAGTGAATGATCTGTACGGTGCTACACTTTGTTAGATCTGTGTCTTTGGATATCTGGCGTATTGAACGATATGTTTGTTTCTGGCCTTTGTGGTTTAGCAAGCCTACCATTTCATCCACAGAGGTCACGTTCTTTTCAGCTCGTGTATGCTTCAGTCTGTTAGTCTAATGCCTTTGGTCGGTGCTGCATGTTTCTCAATTAGTCAAGAAGAAAATAAAGTCCGGCTTTTACTCGGCGATTACAAAAGTTTAATTTTCAGTTTTCGTTGGCATAAAATGCGCTTTCAAAAACTTTGCTATTTTAGTCTTTATCACACCAATGCTACGGAGGTTGTGAGTGCATGACGCGTGTCTCGAAACTCAATACCGTAATTCATCACAGCTTTTAATTAGGCGCGGCCAGTTTACTAAATAACGTTTCTAACAAACCTCTTCGTATGTCGGCGTTGGGTGTTTCTTTTGATAACTGCATGCCTTTTCCGACGCTAATAGAAAATGTCATGGCACTGGAGTCAAGCATAATATGTAATAGGTTTTGCTATAGCTCTCTATAAAATGTTCCTTAAAGGTGCTGTCAGTTGAACGTCACTCATAGCAGTTGGATTAACTCTAGGTCAGAGCACGTGTGTAGGGATAGACGTAATGCACTACTAATACTATCACGCGTTGACAGCAGCTGCGGGCAAGTTTCAGAACCGAATGACACGTAACTTTTAAATAAACTACGTGACCAAACACTCGGCGAAATGCTGGACGAGTTAATACACAACACTGCAGTAAGTTTGTTGAAGGTAGACCAAACGCAAGAAAAATGTTACAGAACAGCACGACCAGGAAAATAATGGCAATATTTCAGTTACAGGCCTAGCAGTGGAAGCAAACTCAACACGGAGTCACTTTGTGTGTAGGCTTATAATAAGTACTAGTATAGCTACTAAAAGCGATCGAGATCAATGCGTTCACTTAATTTCAGCTAAAAATAGCACTGAATATAAATTATATAATATTGGTTGTAATGATATATAATATAATTATTAATATTAATTAGTTAATCAACGATAATCATCGTATTAATCTAATTAACAATATAATTATTTGCTAACTATTCTTACACCCAAAAAAGTCCAGCGTAAATGTTCGTAAATTCTAAAAGTGGGTGCCTGTGGTTACTCCGGCTTTTATTTTAGTTCATTTCGTTTCTTTATATTTCATTGTAGTTTAATTCCGTCGCTTCGTACGCGCCTTAGCGTTGCACGCAACTTTAACTGTACTCTATTTCACGATATTGCAATTCTATTGCGTTTCTTTTATCATGGAACCGTCCGCACTTTGCTGAGAACAAAGATACTTACTTACGGAGGCTTACCTGGTAGTTTTGCATTGCGGCCGACGTACTAATACCAGATGATGGTTTTTAGCCGTCGAGTTGTGCCGCTGAAGCGTGTTGTTGCTGGTGACATAGAATCAGGCAGAAAGTCAGGAAAACTCCCAAGACGTGTCGCCGGTCCCTAGCTCCGTATGTCCGTCTGTCGACCGCGGTGCCTGCATGTGCTATAGCTAATGCTAAGCTCCATTCAGTGCTGCCACTAGCAGCACACGCTTGGTGGCGGCGTCACTTGCATACTAATGTAGCCTAGATCTGCTTGTCTCTCAGGCGGCATCTGAAAATAGTTTGCCAAATCAACCTCCACAATAGAGGACATCGACATCAGGCATATTTGTAAAAAACCGAAACTGGGGTGTGAGAAATTATTGGGGTGCCCTTTTCCCCCTTCCGTTCCGTTTCTTTCCGCTCTCCTTTAGTTACGGTATCCTTCTACTTTCTTTTTCCACTTTCCATTTCATTCCCCTTTTTTCCATTCTTGTATTAGATATCGCAATGCTTAAATGGATAAGCAAGCACGCAGTGCGAGTTTATACCACTACAGACAGTGCGGTATACTTAGACTATAAGTTAGCCTATAGACTACGGCGTCGTTCGCTTTATGACGTATGATTGCAGCTGATAATTGAAAAAAAGTTCCAGTGCAAGCTAGGTGTAGTTTAAAATTACGATACCGCACGGTCTGGAGTGGTATAAGCTCGTACTGCGTACTCGCTTAACCCCTCCAGCAGTGCGGTATCTAGTACATTTTATATTGGATCGCTGGACACTTTCAGGTCTAATATTGTTCAGATATACGACGAGAAACAATGTTATAATATATAACCTCGCGAAGCCCGTCTCATGACGTAAACCCACGCATGTTTCAACGCTATTCAATCAATCTAGCTGAGCAGCACCTTTTGTCAACAGCTAAACAATTAATTGAATGACCGCTGCTTACTGGCATCCAATTAAGAGTGGGATTTAGCGTCGCAGCTGAAATTTCCATAATTCGTCGCAAAAAGGCCGTTAATGGAAAGTTCTATAGAAGCAAGCGCTCGGAATGCACAAACTTTCGTCTGAAATATATGGGCTATTTTATCGCTGGCATTATACACAGCTGCCGTCTAGCGAATAACGCTAAAGTATTGTTTTATTCTGCTTAAGATGCATTGTCGGGGTAAAAATAGGCCTATCTGGCGTACCTGTTTATTTGCGTATGGCGGATCACATGTCGGCTCAGGCGCTGCAGGCGGTTCCTGTTTCAATTGCAATTAGACCTCCTAATTACTGTTTCCGTCACGGACGTCTTCGCTGGCCATGATAGGGGGCCTATCCTGTAGCCATGTCAGTTTGCTTGTGGTCGCTTATTACACACTCAAAACGAGTGGTTGCACGATCATGGCCATCTAAGAGGTTTTTGATGGAAACGGTCACTATTATGTTAAAGTGTAAATTTACCGTATATAATGTAGTAAGCTTACTTTGTGTAATTCTGCATAGTATTTAGCCGACCGTACTTAAATAACGGTCGAGCTTATGATGCGGTTGTCGTCTATCGTTGTCCGTCAATCCGTCCGTCCGTCTGTAACGGATGTATTGTGGCTAAACTGTCAGCGGAAATTAATAACTTTGTGTAGTAAACTTAAGCATGCAAAATTTCAGCGATTCAGTGCAAGAGAAACATTTTCAAATTCGGGGTTGAATTGATGGATGTATAAAAATGAGCGTTTTCCAACGGAAACTGGCCATATCTTGTAAACGGTGAGAGATACGGCCAAGGTTACTATTAATCATTAATAAAAAGTTGCATGTATACGCTTTTTAGATAAAATGAAAATCGCCGACTTTGAAATGACTTTGAAGTACGGTCGGCTATTTGCTTTTTAAATTTGTTATTGCTTTTTGATTTTTTAGCTCGTTTTATGTAGTCTGTGCTGCCTGTCGGGGTAATAAAATTTGATTAGTTGATTGACTGCTTGATTGATTAATAAGTCTCCCCCCCACTTCCGGACTATGTCTTCGACAGAATTTCTGTGCGTAGTGGGTGGTCATAAAAAGTGTTTTGCCATGGAGTGTCATAATTTTCACAGTCTGCAGGAATCTCTGGATGTCGGCGGCAAAATGACATTTCTACCCCTGCAGCCATTGTTGTATAGGCTGCAATCATATGCCGCACCGGTCGTAAATCGCATGACGTAGCAGGCTGCTTCTTCTGATTGCAAGTGGAGGTGAACATAAATAGGACGCAGCTTAGAGGCTTATGTCTGATGAAGTTTGCGTAGGCGGAATACAACTGCGAAGTGAGTTCTTGGCCGACCGTTGCGTCCAGCTTTGGCTACGATATGTCATCTGTCTGTCTGCCTGTCGTCTGTCTGGAGCGCATGCATTGTGGCTAAACCGTACTTCGTATAGGGGTCAGTGATGCCAAATTTCTACAGGCTGTCAGTAATAAACAGGTCTCTATCTGCAGCAATTTGGCCGCAATTTTGAATGCAATGTTGCTGCCTGCAACCATCACTCACGTGTGCCGAATTACCGTATCGTATCCTAGCGTTGATTGTAGCGTTTGATATAGCAGTGTCACCATAGCGTGTACGGTACTGCAGTCACTCTGGGAAGTCGCTTTCTTTCCGCGACCACCGAACACCTTCTTCGGATATTGGTTGTACGGTCGGCCAACTTTAGCAACACCCACAGGCTGCCCGTGGGAGCAGGTGGGGGACACGTACTTAAGGCCCAAGGACCCAAACGTTGCGGTCGGGATCCGTGACCTTACAACAGGGAAGGCGCTAGAGGGGGCTGACAGACAAACAAACGGACTTTCCGCCCATTATAGTAAGATATGACGTCATTCTTAACTCTGATCGTTTACATTCTTCCATAGCGGCGGAAACTGTGACATTATTTTCAACCAGCTCGAATCGCACGAAAAGCAGACGAAACGTGCAATTAAACTGCAAATTAATTAATTAATTATCTATTTTAGATGTGGCTGGTCAAACGGTCTCAGACCTGATACTTCTCACGCGAAACGGTGAAGTTGCCGACTTTCCGCGTGTCTTGTCACGAGTTTCTCGCGGGCGTCATACCCCATTTACACGATCGAGCAAACATCGAGCTGGCTCGTCCAGCTAGCATATAGCGAGCTCGTCGAGCCAGCTTGATCGTGTAAACGGGCTATCACTGGGAAAGTCGGCGTAATGGGAGGGAGTGAGTGAGTGAGCAGGGTTTAACGTTCCGCCCGACACAGTATAGGTCATTTCGGGGACGGCCTTTTCAGGCAGAATGCACACAAACACGTACTAAAGGAACGGTAGGCTAAATTTAACCTTTACAACAAATAAACAGAAAATTTAACCTTTAGGCCCTAAAGAAACAAAAGAACACGAGCTAAACGTAAAATTGTAAGAACTTCATTATGCGCGTGCTACGTAATTATCAATAATGGTAGTTCTGTTATCCTTCAAACAGTCATTAATTTCAGAATGTTGTCTATTGAGAAACAGGCGTAATGGAATTTGCGCTTTAAGTAGGCCTATATCTATAGCAGATTATTAAAACGTCAGACGTGCATGACACGTTGTTTGTAAAAGGGGCACACAGGTGTGTTTGCTCGAAATAATATTACTTCCGCAGGCTGCTATTAGCTTCACTCTGATTCAGCGGCGTCGTACGTCAAAAAAGTACGAGTCGCAGGAATTTTCTGACAAACATCGTAAATTTTCGTCCGAATTGCAACAGATACCTATAGCTGCCAATTTGCGACAGAGGACATTATGGGTGCTCCAAATTTTAATTTTGAGTTTAAATTTGGTACTTTTGGATAAAAAACTTTTCCCACAAAAACGATAGATTTCCAACAGCCCAAAATTTAGGTAGGGGAGCTGCTCTCAAGACCCCTTTCTCCTCATGCGCCACAGCACACCTAAGCGGCATCCGGACAGAAAGGCAGAGTATTTGCAGCGTACGTGTGAGAAAAAGAAATTAGCTCAAGCAGAATTCGTGAGAAAGTTGACACGGGAGCAGAGGCGTCGTATTTCACGATAATCATGAAAATAAACTATACCGATACATCATGTCTCGGAAAAACTCTGCAAAGTCATTCTTGTCACAATTACATCGAATTTCCGCCAATTTTGCTAACGTTTGGCACAAAGATGACGCGAATTATGTTAGGTGAAAATGACTGCATTGCACCTCGCATAATGTTAGTCTTTTTGCCATCTTTTTGCCGAAAATTATCAAAGTTAGTTGAAAATTCTCATAAACGTTTTAGCAGTAACGAAATCAGACCCACGCAGTGTTTTTTCTTGAGACACGGTGTGTAGTATAACATCTGGTGGAACTGTCATGTGCGACTGATGGATGCTGGGGGTTCGGAAGACTAGCCTACACGCGCGATTGATTAACTTAAAGCTCAACCTCCACGACTATACCATTTGTCGTGGACTTACAGTACTATGTATATTGTCGGATTCGTTGTGCAAGTTTACGAAAAGTCGAACTATGTGGAGTTTAGACTGACAGCGTCGTCGAAATTATCGTCGAATGCACGATCAATTAAGCCCAATTTTCACTACTATGACTTATTGCAGACTTGCTGTAAAACTTGTTGTGGACTTGTTGTAGAGACAGCAAGTTCACGACAAGTCGAACTCAGTGGAGTTTGGACTCTGGCAGCGTGCGCGATTGATTAAACCAATTTCAGAAAAGTCGCCAGATGAGCGATGCTGATTACAGAAATACGTCTCGACCAAGTCGACGTCTAATACACAGATCATTCGGACAGAGACGCGAAGAAACAGACGTCCGGCAAAGATCCATTGAATGGTGTCTCGTCCTGTCTCGTGACTCCCATCTCGTACTGCGGAGTATCGGTGACAGCCAAATGATCAGCCACCGTATATAGCGACTAATTTACGCGTGACTTCGTCAGTTAAAAAAACGTAAGCTACACCGCCGAGTTTGTGACGCAATATCGACCGACTTCCAGAATTATTTTGCTGCACATAAGTCTCCGCAAAACTTGCAGTAAACTAATTGCTATACGCAGTCCGCCACATCTGAAACTCGATCGTTGGCGCTATACTACCACGTAAAATAGGCTTAAATGTCAGAAACGCCGACGTGTAAAGACGCGTACAGACGGACGTAACTGAACTGACCTGAACTGAACTTGCCCATTGGGTCAGTTCAGCTCAATTTAGTTCAGTTATACCCCGTTTACACGATCAAGCTGACTCGGCGAGCTGGCTCGACGAGCTGCTATTATGTTAGCTGGAAAAGCCAGCTCGTTGTTTGCTCGATGCTTGCTCGATATCTGCTCGACGTTTGCTCGACGTTTGCTCGATAGTGTAAACGGGGTATTACGTTGCTCTGTACGCGCCTTTAGAGAAAGCCTAGGTTCTCCCATCGAAATGGGAAATTTGGTCGAAACCCCCAGCCAGAAATCGCACAGCAGCATATTGCAGCCACATCACGGTTACATATAATAGCTAAATGCTCAAGTACTATATAGACAGTCACAGTCATAGTCTTCGCCGAACCCGTTTGCTAGCCTAACTTTCAATTCTTCCAAAATAACAATGTTTTGTGCCTATTGACAAATTACTTTAGCAGTTGGTATTGATGGAAACAGTTTAATTTCTGACACACATGCCGTATAGGGCCGGTAGTTTGTTAGCGTTAGCGTCCGCATTGATCCTGGATTCCTGGTCTTAGCGGTCAACAGTCAACTGTCAACACTGTTCATTGTCACATTGAATAGCCCGGCTGTCCGCTCCGGAGTGTCTTTTGCTTTTCACGGGCTGACTGCTACTTCACCTAATTTAATTGAGACGCCCAAAATGTTGAGTAGGGTGAGAAATGGAAAAGGAATGCCCTTCTCTTCGGTCCACATAATTCAGGGGTCTGGAAAAGGGTTCTAAGCTCAACCACCGACGTCTGTGGTTAAATTGTAAATGCAAAAAATGGTTCTGGTAACTCACACTAGCATATTTAGGGCAGAACTCAAATTGTCGACGCAACTGCATGTTTAGTTTAGTCGCGTCAGCAGTTCTGTTCACATATGTCGCGACTCAACAGTCGTATCGGCGTCGTGGGTGTAAATTGGCCCTGTTCCCGAATTGGCTATGAGGCCTATTTTTGCAGAGATTTAAGTCTGCAATTATTGATCCCGATCGATGTTATTAGTTATGTTATGTTATTAGTTATGTTTCGGGGTTTGCTCGTTTCTGTGTTTGTTTGTCTGTCTTGGTTTTTATTAGCTCCATCTTTGAATAAATTTCGATGAAATTTTTGGAAGGGTGGGCCGAGGACCCGCATGAAAATGGTCGGCATAGAGATCTTAAATATTGCCTTCTGTGCCGCTTGCCGAATAAAACGCAGCAAGCTTCTGTAGGCCAGGCCATGCTGTATAGTTTGGTCTTCGGAGGCAGCAGTACGCTACCGTAGAGCCTATCGAGCTTATGGTACGATTGTCGTCCGTTTGCTACGAAAGTATTGTGGCTAAACGATGCGAGATAGGCCCTAGTTGCTATTGATCAGTGATCACTAATAGGAAGTCGGATATTGGCTTTCAAATAATATGAAAATCATTAACCTTGGATGACCTTGAAGAGTCATAACGCATAATGGTATGCCAATTGTGCGGTATTGTGGCTAAACTGTAAGCCGTAGGGAGTCGGCAATGGCATCATCGGATAGGGCGCTTGCGACTTCCTACATAGGCTCTCAATAGTAACCATGTTTTCATCTGCAGCGGTATGGCCGCAGTGACCATATCTCGGAAATGGTCAGTAATTGCCACTAATAGAAAATTGCATACGCCCTTTCAGGTGAAATAAAAATCACTGACCTTGGATGACCTTGTAGGTCACTGATAACCAGTACGGTAGGCTACCCTAGCGATAGCTGGGCTTCTTGTTGACTTTAAGCTATCGGCGGAGAAGTATTAGCGTACGTGCAATGTCGGAAAATACGACGTGTTTGATTAAAGAGCAATCGCATATTGAGCGTCGTTGGACGTGGTGGACCCATACACGCTTCAACGCTTGTCACTTAGCTTGGAATGTTTGATGCTGGCTTGCTAGGGGTCGCCAGCGGCGCTTAGTCGTGATGATATCACGTCGTTGTATCCAACGACCGTATAATTACCAGTAGTACAGTGCTCGAGCCGACCTTTCCCGGAGGCCAGAAATGGGCGACAGGCTTATGCGCCGAATTTTACGCGCGAAAGCAGCTACTGCTTTCAGCGCGTCTTAGCCATCGCAATTCTGTCCGTCCGTCCGTCTGTCTGTCTGTCTGTCTGTCTGTCACACGGGTGGATCAGGCAAAAACGATCCAAGCTAGGATCACCAAATTTTCACCGTCGGCTGCCTGGAAAACTCTAGTTTCAGGAACCGTAAAGCTTTTCCATAAATTCGAAAGGGGTCACCCCGAACGGGGGCGCTGAATGAGAGGAAGTGGATAAAATGTGCGATTGTTGGCCAATAAGTCGCTGTATCTCAGTAACGGTGCGAGATAAGGCCTAGGTTACTATTAATCACTAATAGAAGATGCTTTCGATTGGCGCCGAATTCAATGACCTTGAATGACCTTGAACGCCAAAATAGGGGGTTTTATGGATTTTTTGCGATTTTGCGCTGCGACACAAGGCTATATCATTCACAAGGTGGCGCCACGGTACTGGCGTTGGTGGCGTGGCGTAGTTGGTAACGCGTTTCGGCTGAAACGAAGTTACTCTACGCCGGGCTCGGTTAGTACTGCGATGGGTGACTGCCTGCGGGCAGGAAGTTGGGAACTGCTATAGGCTTTCGCGCGTCTTGTGAGCTGCGAGCATTAGCTCAATTAAAATTTCTGGTAAAACTCATTGTTGCAAGGGCGACCTTTCTTTCTTACTCTACCCACCTTTTCTCAATTCTTTTCCTCCGTTTTCTTTTTCCTACTCTTTTTTTCGTTTCGTTTTTTTTTCTCCCCGGAATCTAGATAGCCTACATGGATCTGGGGGACTGCCGCAAACTTTTCTAGACCAATAAAGTGCAAATGAGTCTTTGGGAAAAAGTACACTTTTAGTGAGCCTCGAAATGAACCAAACGTTGAAAATTTTTGTTATTTTTGAGCTGTAAACTATTTTCGTATTTGCACAGCGACAATAAACTGTTCAATCTGGATTTAAAAAGGGCGACTTGCATTAAGACTGAATCCAACGCCGAGATGTTCATTGTGCACGGTTGCAAAAAATTCTCAGAAATCAAACATCGCGAGGGGCCCCTCCCCAACCAATTTTAGCTATGAGGAGGGGAGCCGGGCAATAGCCCCCATCACTTTCATAAAGTTGACGCCTACTCGTATTTACGATAGTCGGTAAGGTGAAAACATCGCCATCTTTTATTCCGCATTTTTACGCGCATTAGTAGCTACTGTCCGTCTGTCCGTCTGTCTGTCTGTCCGTCACACGAGTGGATCAGTCAAAAACGGTGTCAAAACGGTGCAAGCTAGTTCACCAAATTTTCATCGTCGCTGTTGGGAAAACTCTAGTTTCAGAAACTATAAAGCTTTTCCATAAATTCGAAAGGGGTCACCCCGAACGAGGGCGCTAAATGAGAGGGGAGTAGGAAAAAATTTGCGATATCCAGCCGATACGGCGTTTGCTGAGCGAGACACGCCGCGCCCTGTGGTGAGTACGAGTAAAAGACTATAGACACTATAGTCGCGGGTCGACTGGCGCACTCTGGCGACTGACTTAGACTTTGTTTTACTGGGCTTTCAAACAAGTACCGCGGCTGTTGCGCGTTACCGTTTGCGTTAGCAGGGCTTTCCTTGTTTTACTGTAAAGTTCTGCAGCAGACGTAGAGACTCGAGTGCACGTTATGGCCAGTTCACACATACGATGCTCAACTGAGCAGTGCAATCGCGTACGTACGTTGGCGTCGTAGGTGTGAATTGATCATTATTCAAACGGTATATGACATTTTGGGTGACATTACATAAAGGATAGTGATTTGTAGCAAGAACCGGGTACCCGGAGCCGGTTCCAAAATTTATTACCCGCTTCCAAATCCGGAAAATTCATACCGGTTTTGGCATTCTTTGGACCTAATACTGACGAAACCAGTGGAGAATCGCAGTTCTTGTGACTTTTAGGCGATGAGTTCTACACTGCAAAGAAAATTCAGCTCCATGCCATTTCGTTGACGGATGTATTGTTTATACCGGTATTTGATACTATAAACAAATTATTGACATTTTATGTAAAAACCTAGCTTCACAACAATTATTCGATAATTGAGAGTATGCACGTATCATGGAAGTGTCGTTTTTTTCAGTTAGGGCTACTTGAAAGTTGAAACCGGGTCCGGGTACCCGGGTAATTGCAACCGGGTAATGCTGCAAATCACTAGTAAAGGAGTGACCATTTGGGTGGTTTTTTCCTTGTATCTTTCGTACTGAAGATAGGCATTAATCGAAACCGAATTCATGACAATGCTAATCGGTAGTTCAATTTGCTGTGCAGTCAAAACCGTTCTCAAAACACCAAATATTCCTAGAGTTTAAGTCTACAGCTCATAACTAATTAACAGCAGCAACATGAGCATAAAAGTGCCCCTATCCCTTCCCCTTCCCACAATCCTACCACCCAGAGGCCCGCATCCAAGGAACAATAGAAATCGCACGAAAGCAATCCGACTACTGTCCGTTATTTTGATCTCGACGTCGTTTGTGCAAAATAATGGCACCGCTGTTACACCGGCATGCCCCAGATCTAATTACTGTGAACGATATAGCCTACAAACACGCGCATAGGCATAACAAGATGTCAATCAATGTAATGCACGCATGTCTTAGAATCTATAAGAGGGTGAGCCAAAAAGCGACACCCGTTTTGGTATTTGAGTTCCTTAGCTCCATCGTTAAATGCATTATAATTGCGATTTTTTATACGACCGTACTTAGGCAGGAAGTGGCATATTGGCTTTCCAATCACATGAAAATCAACGACCTTAGATGACCTTAAAGGTCACTGACAACCAGTACGGTCTGCTGTCCTGCAACAGCTGGGCTTCTTGTTCTTCTTTCCTGATGTATCATTTTGTCCGACCTTTAGGTCGAGTCTTGGGTAGGATGCGTCGTCTGTCTGTCGCCTGTCGTCTATAACGCATGTATTGTGGTTAAACCGTACGTCATAGGGGTTACCGTTGGTTCCGTTGGATAAACAGAGACAAATTCCTATAAACCTTCAATAGTAGGCCTAAACATCGCAGCGAATTGACCGAAATTCTGAACGCAAAGTTGCTGCCTGCAGCCATCACCCACGTGCGTCAAATTACCGACTACTGTATCGTATCCGTGCGTTGATTGTAGCGTTCGATCGATATAGCAGCGTCACCATAGCATATGTATGTGACCCTGGGAATTAAATCGTTCTTTCCGTAATTCGTTTGCCCACCTTGGTGACAGCGTAGCTTCTTGTCGGTTTCGCGGCATAAAACACATACCCGCATACAAACTTTTGTTAAATCTATTCACCGACAAAAACGGTAACAGCAGAGAAACAGACGTGCTTCAATATTGTAGACCTATCCTACTTGGTTGAACATTTACGTAGGCCTACGTATGTCCCACAACTAGGCCTATTCTCAATACGCACCACTAGCTGTCTGCGACTGGCGTAGCTTGCCGTACGTTACATGCAGTGTTAAATGTTAATTAACATACCGCAGTGTAATTGATGGATGATGATGCAAACGCAGTGCAATATCGCTCGAGTCGCTCGAACGCCCATAGGCTTCATGAGCTATAGCCTAACGTGTCGCCGTGGATGACCCAGTGAAAAGAATTAAGGACTCGATCCTGAATCCTGTGGAATCTGCAGTTCTGTGCATTAAGCTTATGGGGTCGTATTATTTATGAATGCAATGCATGTGTTAGATACTTTTCTTGCGTTTATTACGTTTGTTACGTATTTTCCTGCTCGCATTGCGTACGTATTTTGCGTAGGGTGCTCGCGTGCAATGGAAACCCCGCAATTCGGTTACAGTTTGAAATATTTTTTTTGGTTTTTAAGAACGTTTTGTTTGACTTTAGTTTGTACTGTAGTGAACTAGCAATAACGACAAACGTTATGTGTCTCGATGAATCGTTTAATTATTTTCATCGATAATATCGTATGCGGTAACTATTCGATTAGCGTAATCGATTAGCGAAATCTATGGCGGGTGCAGCGGTTTTACTTTTTTTATTCTATGGTATTTATTTACTTTTCGCGTCGCCATATTTGTTTACATTTTGCGTTTGAAGTATTTTTGTACGATCTTGAGTATTTCAAATTGTTGCAGTGAAATATCTCGCGAAAGAACGAGACGTCACACTTGCTATTGTACGTAAGAGTGTCAGGTAAGTGCATATTTTAGCACATCGCCGAGCAGTAAACCATTTTTAGCAAACCCGCCACCGGTGTCGTGGGCTCAGCTTACCGCCGGGCTGAGTTTACCACAGAGTACTACTGCGCATGCGCGACCTACTTACATGTCAGATAGGTAAACGTGGCCCACGTAAGGTGGGCTCAGTTTACCAGGCGGGCTGACTTTACCACGAGACGAATTAATGGTATTGTCATTTATTTGGTAGAAAGCAGAAGACATTCAATAGTAGTTGCAACAGACACACAGTAAACACAAGGCTAGGTAGCTAGCACTTACGGTGACCCTTAATAAAACAGACAGTCTAAAACATACACATAAAACACACATTTGTGAAAATAACACATACAGCAGACTCGAGGCTGTAATCAGTCCACCATAAACTCTAGAGTCCAGATTAGTTTTCTTTTATTAGTCCGCCCGGAAACGATAGTTTTTGGGAGGGCTTATGTTTTGCTGGAATTTATTTTTCTTTTTTCCCCTCGCGTAATCTCCGAGCTCCGTGGGCCGATCGCCACAAAATTTTGCATGATGCTCGGAAGTATGTTTGATTTTATAATCCTGGTCTGAAATTTTGGGGGTGTCTCCCCAAAAAAATTTTATGGGCGCCAAAAACATGCAAAATTTGGCCCATTTTTGGTCGACTTCAAAGTTCGGTGGCAAGTATCTTCGGAACGGATGAAGATAAAGAAAATTTCGAAAAACATGATCTTGTCGTCAAGACAATAAAATACAATGAAGGCATCTGTTTCATTCTTAATTGGCCAAGGCATTGCGTGGCATTTCTTGTGGTAGCACAACCATACTCAGGTTTCACACTCAACCCCGTAAACTCAGCACATTGTGATAATTAAGTAGGTCGCCCATGTGCAGTAGTACTCTGTGTTTAACTCAGCCCGGTGGTAAACTGAGCCCATGACACCGGTCGTCTGCGATCACAGTAGTTAACGGACTTCAAGGCGTTTTGATAATATGATTTTATTTGAATTTTTGCGGAATGCGGAAAAAAATTTAAGGTGTAATTTGAGGAACGTTTCGCAGGTGAAATTCCGCAAAATAGAAATGTGTATTTGTTTTTCAAATGTGCTTTTCAAATTTCCGCAGTCTGCATTCCGCAAAGTACACCTTCCCCTTTTTTGATTATGTTGCTGCTATAACTTAGTTATAAACGCAAAATTAACTCTAAGAAATATTTGATGTTGTTTTGGCTAGAGCAGTGTTGACTACTATATATTCTGGTCAGCTGATATTTCAATCAATATGTCAATCTTTACTATGAAAAATTTGCTGCCCAAGGAACCACCCAAGGTGGTTCCTTTTAGATGACATAAAGCCATTCAATATATGTCATAAAATCTGCTTCATAAGTTCGGACTGTGCGCTGGAACAGAAATTAACTGCGGCTCCAATGGATAGGCTGAGCAAGCTCGCAAGATCAACATTTTCTGCATGACATCAGATTGTGTGTGCACTTGGTCAATAACACTATGCATTTGTAACTGGCAAGAGTTTGGATTGTTTGCTAGGGGATGGATGCTGTTTTACGACGGCTGAAGCTGAAGAAAGGGGCGTCACAAGACACTGTAGCTCGCAAGCGTCTTCAGCATGATCTGTTTGCATTTGATAAGGTAAGTGGCTCCTCACTGATTTATGGACATGCTACAAAATTTGGCAAACCTGCATTTTAGCCTTGTATGATCACGTAGTGTATATGCTATGAGCTGTCACTGTCAGATCGTGCATGTGGCAAGTTCATTGGAGTTCTCGTTATCTCATGTCTAAGTAGTGTATAATCCTAATCTTAGTTAATCCTAGTGTATACAGCTGTGAAGTGCACATAATAGTCTGCTGCTCACGTTTTCCAATAACCTACCTCACCCGTTGCATCACTAGTGCGGCCGGTGCGGTACACCACTTCACTGTCTGGCACTAATTAGCAACTTACCCACGGTCTCTTCCATTTGTTCAAAAATGTCAAGCCTCACCCTCCCCTCTCACTCATGGCATCCAGCGACGCAGACAATCTCAGCTTTGATCACAGTTGATAACACCTGCGGGTGGGTGCTGGTGGATAAGACTCCTGTTGTGGCTCGTTTGGTCTATTATTGCCCTATTGTTGCGGTTAACCAGACCGACACATTCAGGCTCGGTTCTGAAGGCAAGTCCGGTCCAACAGCTGACCGGTTAACTGTTAACAACCCTACTGCAAAGCGTTTCAAAGAAGACAATGGTGGTTGCTGAAACATTAATTAATACTCTTCAGTTTGTGAGTTTCAAACTTTCATTTTGTTATCATCTAGTTCATTCTTTTCGAAGCTGTTTGTGACAACCATTAACAATGTGCTTCATTTATTGGATTTATTTGGATATTTTTGTAAACTTAAACGTGTTTGTGTTTGTGTGTTGTTGTAGTGCATTGATCATGGATTCCCATACAAGCCAACTGCTCTGGCTTATGATCCATGTCTGAAACTGTTAGCCATTGCTACCAAGTTTGGTGGACTGCATATGTATCCTTTTCATCAAAGACAACCGTATTTTGAGTCCAGCTGAAAATATATAAGTACTTCTATGAATGTAGGAAATCTGTCTGAAAATTCAGTTTAAATTTTTGTGTTTTGCTTTTTATTTGTGAAAGATCTAGTTAATGCAGTTTGAATAGGTTTTGCAAAATAAGGTCCAACAAGCAAAACCTGAAAATGGTGGTTGTGTCATTGCCAAATGATTATTTATTAAAAGTTTGATGGATTTAGTCATTAGATTAATTACGTCGGTATCAGCAGTTAGGCATTGAAGGGTAAATTGACTTAATTAAATTTGATTAAGTTGAATTAAGTTCAGTTAAGTGAACATTAGGATTCACAGGGTAAAGCTGGTGTATTAGCCTTAACATACTATTTGTAGCTATGGACGGCCAGGGGTGCAGTTTAGTGCCCAGCATTCGGATGAATTGTCTGTGGCTCGTATATGCTTTCTTCCCGATCAGGTTTGTGTGTGTCCTGTCACTTTACTGAGATATTGTGCTTTTGTCATAATAAAGGTTAAAAAGGTTGTGCATAGCTCTTTATGGGGAACTGATATAAGAGCTGTTGAGTGTCACCTGCCATATGTGATCACATAGTGTTGTCTGTTGCTCGACACAGGTGAACATGCTATGTCATAACCCCAGCCAGTCAGGCAGGTACTTGATGTGCCTACCCCAGTGCGATGGAAGGCTGAGTTGACCTTGGTGTTGGTCTTCGTGTCCACAGACCGTTGCCTCTCCAACTAGTAACCACTTGATATTAACCCGACCGGGTGTCAAACTCACAGCCTATTGATTGCGAGTCCAGCAACATTTTATTATTACGCCACCAAGCCGCTCTGGGTGATCCAGGAAGTTACTATGCTAGCAGATAAGAGTGTAAACTGAAACTCGCTGTGTTTGCCGTGTGCCAGTGCTGTTCTCAGCGTAGTTCTCAGCGTAGTTCTAATAGCTGTGGTTGCTTCTCTGTTTTATGATATTACACTGTGTTCCAAGTAAGCATCCCCAACATTTTCGACTGTAACTTGAGAACCAGTTATCAAATTTTGGCAATTTCTGGTAAGAATATTTTTGACACAACTTGCCATCAAATAACCATTCACTTTTCCTCTTCACCCAACATTTGTTTCGGCATTACCTGGGGAAAACGCAACCAGCAAAATATCACTTTTATCCAATGCGATATGATTGCTTAATTAACGTAACATGTAAAAACACATCTTGCTCACATTTCTGACACTCTGGCTGACGATTCACTCAGTTGTCCATTTTTTACGCATGAAAGCAGAATGCTTCGCGCATCTTTGCCATAGTCTGGGCGTCTGTCCATCTGTTTGTCACACTCATGGACTGTATCAAAACGGTGCAAGCTAGGATCACGAAATCTTCACTGTGGGCTGCCTGCCCCAAGGTCTCTAGTTTATCGTGACAAAATTTCGTGCCACTGGGTGCAGGGGTTCCCTGGTTCTCGAACGAGGGCGTCAAAGAGGGGTACCCCCTAAAAAGACGTCATTTTGCCGTTATTGGCTCGAATAATGTGAAAACGGTTGCAGATAGGTACGTACATGCTGCTTATCATAACAAGCACTGGTGACAGGCTTTTCTCGAACGAGGGCGTCAAAGAGGGGTACCCCCTAAAAAGACGTCATTTTGCCATTATTGGCTCGAATAATGTGAAAACGGTTGCAGATAGGTACATACATGCTGCTTATCATAACAAGCACTGGTGACAGGCTTTTTGGATTTATCA
>Ga0056128_1003955_pt1 | contig 18447 bp, 15 predicted proteins | sample WorMetLIZISLAND2_FD_71113 | JGI IMG/M metagenome (GOLD analysis project Ga0056128, IMG submission 71113) | Marine gutless worms symbiont microbial communities from Max Planck institute for Marine Microbiology, Germany - Olavius geniculatus... ... | reverse complement strand
ATATTTTTCGTCAAGTTCTTACCATTATTTTAAATTCTAGTCTCTTTCCTAAACCTTAAACCCATCTTTTCGAAAACCTTTAATTATAGGCTAGCTGTAGCACGTTCCCTAGCGGCAGCTGGGCTTTCTTGTTTTGGATGTTGAGCATTTACACCGCATGCTGGCGTCCTTTGATTTTATCTGCTTCTATTAAGTGTGTAGACCTATAATGTTAACTCTGAGTGAGGAGCGAAAGTTCCACCTTATTTTCGCTCAGGGGAGCGAAAGTTACGGGGAACAAAAGTTTTAAGTGCGGCATATGGAAAATGGTACGTCAAACTCTATTTCACATTTCTCTTTGAACGCGGAATGAGAAAAACAGTACGAGACGTTGTTTTCTGTTTTCCTTGATACTGGATGGAGTGTAAAAAAAACGAATTAACGGTCTATACACGGACCAAATAAACTGTTGTACAATATTTGTTATGGTATTGTATCACTTAGCTATTCATGGTTGCATTCTAATAAATATCTTCTCTGACATTATCTTGCAGTGGGTGAAGCCAAAGAAAATAGACTTTGCACCCCGTCATCGGAAGAAGGGTCGAAGTGGCGCAGGTAAACGTGAGCAGCGCAGACAGGGAGTGATAGACGAGAGAAAACGATTGAACATCAAACAGCAGCAGCGGATGAAACAACAGCAACATAATGCTACCACAGGCAGAAAACAACACACAACTAGTAATAGCAGTGTGCTTGATCGGTTCAAGGCAAAGATCTGACTATATTGTAATAATGTGATAATATACACGGTGCACTAGCTGTTAATTTTATGTCAGAATGGTGACAGTTTTTTCACCTATTCTCTTGAAAGGGTACATTTTTAAGTTCACGTACTTATAATTGTTAAACTAAGCCAGATATTGTGATTAAATTTACCACATAGGTAGCAGGAATTTCCCTCTATACACATAGTAAATTTTGTGAAAGAGTTTCCTATGGTCGCAGGAATATGTCATTTTTCTCAAGGATTGTTTTCTACCTCATCCTGTACTGTCTCTGTTGATATAATGGTTCAGTGGAAACACTTTGCGATATTATACTGATTATTGTGATAGTGTACTCTCTGTTGATGTTAACCTTTGGAATCAGTTGCACTTGCAAACTTACATGTCCGTTAGAAACTATGTTCCATATATTATTTACATAGCTTATTGTCTGTCCAATGCAATGCATAGCATTGGACGGAGTATAAAGTTGCTTTTCTGTTTGTGCGTCCTACATTTCTTAAACCATTTTTCCTTCCACCTTCCCTTTCCCTTCCTCTTCTCCTTCCCCTTTTCCTTCTTTCCCTTTCCCCTTCTCCATTTTCCTTTCCCTTCCCTTTCTCCATCCCCTTTTCCTTCCCCTTTCCCTTGCGCTTTCCTCTTTTTTCCTTTCCCTTAACCTTTCCCCTTCCTCTTTTCCTTCTTTTATCCCTTCCTCTTTTCCTTTGCCCTTCCCCTTCCCCATGATTTTCTTTCCCCTTTTGGTTGGTGGCGTGGCGTAGTTGGTAATGCGTCTTAGATGAGACGAAGTTACTCTACGCCGGGCCCGGTTAGTACTTAGATAGGTGACTGTCTACAGTACGGAGCCAGCCAACTAGGTCGACTCAGCATTCTACCGTCTGTGGGATGGTAAAATGAGTACTGGCGGTGGTCAAGGCCATCGCTAGGGAAGAAACGGCGAGTTCTGCACAACAGTAGGCCCTGTGGCCAGGACTGCAAGTATAGGCCTACCGATCCAGTCGGTTAACCTGGTCGACTTGGGCTGTATGCTAGCTTAATTGGGCTTCGCCCTCGCCAGCTCAAAGTGCCATCAAGGGGATGAGCTCCCTCGCAATGGACCTAGCTGTCTATGCGAAATCTTCTTCTTCTTCTTCCCCTTTTCCCTTTTACTTCCCCTTCCCGTTACTTTCCATTCCTTTTCTCATTCCTCTTTCCCTTCGTTTTCCCCTTCCCCTTTTTACCTTTCCCTTCTCCTTTCCAATTCCTTTCCCCATTCCTTTACCTTCCGTTTTTTTGTCCTTTCCCTTCCTTTTTCTTTTCCACTTTCCCTTCCCTTCCCCTCCCCCTTCCTCTTTCTCTTTCCGTTCTTCCATCTTTCTTTCTGTGTCCAGGTCCGTGTGTCCAATATTTGAGGCGCCATATCTCCGTAATGGTGCCAGATAGACGCATGGTCACCATGGACCACGGATAGGAAGTCGACTCCCGGGAGTCAAATGGTCATGTGACTGATGATGTCACGTAACTGCAAAAGGTCACCATTATCTATAATGGTGCAAGATAAATGCATGGTGAGGATGGACCATTTATAGTGAATCGAATGGTTTTGTGACTGACAATGTCTATTGTTTACTTAAAATTATAGAGAAGGATGAAAGGATCATTGCTGCTGTACAATTTGAAATTAAACTGTTTGATTTTGTCTACCATTCTAAACAGTTCACTGATTATATTTATGCGGACATATACTGTAAACTATCGAAATGTATTGGACAGACTGCGTGTTCGTATGAACATTATCTTGTTGCTTGAGGATTCTGCTGAACTGATATTAACCGCTTTATGGTATTTCTTGATATAAACTCAGCACCTTTTACAAGCATGTTTTACTTATGCTGTCTGTAATGTCTGTAACTGACACACTTAATCCACGACTGCCAACGGCTGGTAGCCTACACTGACATTGGTTTGATCACTTGAGTGCACCTGTTGAGTTATCAACCTGTTATACTACTAGAGACGTAGTGCTAGAGTCACTTTCATTTCCAAAATTTACATGCAATCGAGTTCAACTGGCTTCCACTTTTTAGGCCTACTGCTATTTATAGTGAAAAGTCATTTGATGTTCATTCGTTTTCTCTCGTGTATCACTCCCAGAAGTCATTCGTAGTCGCTGATAAACTTTACTGCTGGACATCAAAATGCAACAAAATTTAGCAAATAACATTATGCCAACAGTCATCTACTAACAGCACAAAGCACTATTGAATCTTGCATGTTGTACGCTGAACAAATATATAACAATTGCAAAAAATACACTAACCAGGAAAGTCTAAACCCAAAATCTAAACCGAGTATCAACATAAGATAACCCAGCTATATGTACTTCAGTGTTGGATAGTAATGAAGTAGTTCTACTTCGTTACTCTATTTAAGTAGCAGTTTTTACTTTCTATTTCTACTGAAGTAGATTTTTGAGCTACTTTTTACTTTTTGTTACAAAAAGTAGATTTTTTTCTCACAATGTAATTATCTTATCAACTACTACAGTACAACTGAAAAAATGTTAAGGCATTTGAAAAAAATACTTTTATTTTTAACTGATAGTAGTAGTAACCAAGCTCCTTAAGATGTTGTATCATAACGTCTTGCCTTTCTGTTGTTTCTTGACATTTAAGACTGTAGCACTCATTCTACTGTTTCTTTTAGGCTAAGCATAAGCGTCACCATATAAATTTTGCACAGAAGTATTGAAGCTGTAGACTAAAGTTTGTTCTCATTTTCCTACTGGGGATGAGTGTTGGTAAAATGACAGGTAAGTGGCCAGTATATAGACCTGACTTCAGACGTACCGTAACCTAATCCTGACCCTGAGCATAACCACAAAATTAACTCAAGCCTTCTGACATTTTAGCGTGTGGGAACTGCATTGTGCATGTAGGCTATACAGTGGCTGCATAAATTCTGTAGAGCAAAGTGAGAGTTTCTAAATTAAAAATTGTAGTTATTTTATTTCTTAATTTCAGTCTTTTACATCTTTCGAGATAAAATTACTGTACTTTATGTCACAGAAACTGTAAAATTGTGTTTTAGATAAAACATGAGCATAAACTTGGCAGAAATGTAAAAACGTTCCGGAAAAAAATTTTTAAAAACATTGTAAAACGTTGAATAAATAGCGTTAGCTTTAATTTGTTTAATCTTTACCTAATGTCTAATGTTGTAAGTGCAGAATGGCTATAACTAAAAAAGTGTGCTCATAAAACCAACTATCACCAGACTAACTAAGTAAACTACCACTACTGTGGCGTATATTATTTCATTTATGTGGTTTTAAAAGTGTCTGTCGAAATTCTTGATAAATTTTTCAATGAAAGTTTTTTTTACAAATTTAAAAAAATGTTGAAAGGAAAAAACACTGAAACATAAAAAACATACCAAGAAAGAACGTAAAAAAGTTTATTACATCTATAAAATTTGATACTTACACATATGCGATTAGAAAGAAAACATTTTAACAGGCAGATGATATATCCATCTAGATCCAGCATATATTTTACAGCCAGAAAAAAAGCAGTCAACATTCGTTTGACTCGATGGCTTTAAGCTTGAGGTCAGTTAATTGGAACAAAATGCTGAGTATGTTCTGTTTAAGGAAACTTGCTCGTATTATTGAAACACTGCTCAATCACGGCTGTTGAGCTCTATTTAACCCACTTTTGGCGTAAATATGCCAAGCAACTGAGTCAGTTGACATCTATTTCAACATTAACAGCTGTTAAGAGCGTGAAAAAATTTTGTTCCACTTTAGGCAACTACCGTTGTGCACATTAATTAAATAGGCTAGATTTTTTTTGTTGTTACTTGATTTTTTGGATACAAAGTTGAATCTTTTTTGGAAGACTAGATTCAACTTTGTTTCCAATTCGACTCTTTTTAGCTACGGACCAGCAGTACATTTAATCAACTGGAAAACATTTGTATCACATTTGCATTGATTACGTTTATTAGCTTACAAGATAATGCTGGAGTGGAAAAAGTTAAATGGGGTCACGTCACATGGTTTGTAAGGGCAGCCAGTAACATATCTAGATCACAAGTATAATTGAATTTAACGTTTTATAAATGGATACGAATGAGTTTTTGTTGCTGTGGTTAGGGTTCGATCGTACGTTTACTGTAGCAGCGAGACATCACCATTGAAAAATACAATTTATTCGTCTATTTGTTAATTTATCCAGCACAAAGAGAACATAAAACGAATATAGTAGAAATCTAAGTAGAAATCTAACATATCCAGAGCATCAGAATAATTGCAATAGAAGTCTTATAATTTGATACGAAGAAGTTTTTTTGGACAGGATAAGACTCGAATCGAACAATTTTCTGCAGCAATGCAATAGTATCACGGAAAATATTTATTGCCTAGTGCACATGCATAACCGCGAGTTGAACCTAGATCAAAATTTGATCGGTGGTCAGATGGCAGTTCAGAATTGAACGGAGATCAACGCTTGGACCGCTTTGGTGCAACGCAATTTACGGCTGAAATAGGATCAAATTCAGATTTGACCCGGGTTCCAAGTTGAACGACGTTCGTGCAACGCGCCCTAAACGCGCATCATGTTAACTTCTTAAGCCCAAATTCCATTACGCTGACTTTCACCGAAACTTCCCCGCGGGGAAAGTCGTGGACACAAAGGGTGACAAATCATGATACCATGAAGTTTCGGTGAAAGTCGCCGACACAAATCACGAAAGTCGCGGACACAAACCATCTCGACATGTTGAGATGTTTGCGACAAAGTCCGTGACAAGTTCGCGACAAAGCAGACTGTCGCGAACTTGTCGCGGACACAAATCGTGAAAGTCGGCGACGTGATTTGTGTCGCGGACTTTCATGATTTGTGTCCGCGAGAAGTCCGCGACTTTGACTTTGTCGCAAAGTCGGCGTAATGGAATTTGGGCTTTAATAGGCAGAGAGGCATATGGGATAGACTCGGTTTAAACATTATCTTGTTACATTCCGCATTCCGAGACTGAAAATTTAAATCTCGGTATTGCAATCGCTAATTGCATTTCTGCTTTTCGCATTGGTTGTTACATTGGCTGTATGCCAGTAAATATCTTAACTTACGCTGATGATATTGTGATTTTATCTTCATCTTGGAGAGATCTGCAGGCCGTGATTGATAATCTGTTACTGTGTGCTCAGTCCATTGACATGGCATGTAATGCTCGCAAAACTGTCTGTATGGTCGTTAACCCTCAATGTAGGCCTAGATCCAGAATGGTTAGTGCCTCTTTCCCCTTTTACACTGGAAAGTTCACAATTGCAGTTTGTTTTATTTTACCGACATCTACGACACATTATAGTCTAACCAATACTTTGAGTGATAAAGATGATATTCAGCGTGAAATTATAAGCATGTTTTTCGTACTAACATTTTAATTCGTAAAAGTTCTGTCCTTGTTCATTCACTGTAAAGTGCTCATTATTTAGATCCTATTGCTTGTCTTTGTATGATATTGGTTTGTGGCGGATGTTCACTCTGTTATATATATGAATAAGTTAAGATCTTGCTACAATAAATGTATTAAATCATACTTTGGATATCATCGTAGTTCTGGTATGACGCAGGCACTGTTGCAAACTGGTTTACCTTCTTTTATACAGTTCTACATAGTGGTGCATGTGCATTCAGTTGCATGTGACGTTCAGCCAGAATTTATTGGTGCAATATTTATCTGTCCCATTGCTATAGCATAGCATGGGACAGATTATAAAAACACTTATGTGAGGGATCCCGGGTTGATATCATTTATCTAAGTTATTTTATTTTCTTTCGGATCATTTTTCTTTTATATTGGTTAAATTATTTTGTTTTATCTGGCCAGTTTCGTCACACGAGTTTTTCTTTTCCAAATTTGTTCTTATTCGGCTTTTATATATTGTCAGATAAAGACTATAAATTGTTCCCTTTAAAATTGTCCTTTAAATTTGGTCCAGGTCGACGAAGCGGTTTCGTCGACCCCCTCTCCCCTGGTACCTACCTATGGTATATATGCGTCGACCTACGAAGGTTGACCGGCGGACCTCCCTCCCTTCTCCCATGGTGCTGATATACAACGACCGACAATGCTATATACGGTCGCTGGTCGGGTAGGATACTTAGTCCTTAGTCACAGGGTCCGATGCATCCACACGACGATTGGATACCATATACGGTCGTCGAACGTCGGGAAAATTCCATGCATGCAGCGGAGTCCGCTGCATGCAGTGCACTGCTGGCTAGGGCCCATATATACTGATGATAGCTAGCTAGCTTGTTCAGTTGATGTTTGGACGTCGTGGAGTGAAGACGTATGCTAGAGTTGATAGAGTTTGATAAAGATAGTAGTGTGAAGGTAGAGTATGTCGTTAATTAGAAGAGTCGACGACGAAGTCCGCCATCTTGTTTGACGGAGTTTGACTTGCTACTGTTGATCGCTGAACTACTTATTGTATTTGCTTACTACTGTGTTCGACTACCTACTTGTGAAAGAATGTTTCATCTTTGCAGACGACTTGTCTGTGGCTGATTGTTTACCTGTGAAGAAAGATTGTATACTGTCGGAGGAGTTTCTACTGTTTTCTTCCACCCGACATCCGGTAGCCAGATGCGGCCGTCGAATTAATTTCCGGTTTTGTCTCTTAGTTGTCCGTGTATAGGGACTTTACCGTTTTCGGACTCCATTGCCAAATTTTTTTGCTTCGCGAAGTTCCCTTAGGCTTTATTTGCTTTTCAGTTAACGTCATCTAATTTTCGGGTCGTCGGCTCGGGTCCCCTTAGTTTCCCTTCGCTAATTGGAACCTACCCCTTACCGGGGCGGACCGAGTCCCGTAGGAATCCGGTGTTTCGCCGTCTAGGACTCCAGGAATCTCTGATAGTAGGCTATTCAGCCTTCAGGCCCACAGTATGGAAGACCACGGTTATAATCTAAGACAGCGTCCACTTCCTGTTTTGGTTTCTTATGAAAGTTCACTTCCAATTTCCACCACAGCGTCGGGTACCGTCCCGCTTCCCACAACGAGTAATAGTAGCGCGACCTTGATTCCTACATGTCACACTGTCATTCTGTCAGTCTGACGGTAAACACTCATGCGGCCGCAATTTTGATTCGATTTTGATGAAAATTTGCACAGTGATTTGGGGCCCGAAAAGTAAGATCGAGTTTGTTTGGGATAAAAATCTGATAACTCCTTCCCCTATTTTACCCCAGTTGTTTAAAAAAAATGCATTGCGGCCTATAGAGACTTGAAAGCGGTATAACTCGGTCCCCGTAAAAGATAATTGTGCACTGTTTGCACATCCCCCTATTTTCGGGCTCGGGCTATCCGACGGTGTCGTTAAAATTTCTTCCCTGCCGAACCCTGTTGCCATGGCAAGGAATTTTGGGACAAAAATTGACTACAGCTGGACCTTCGTGAGAAATAATTGCGCGCTGTTTTCACCTATACCCCTATTTTCGTGCTCGGTCTATCCGATGGTGTCATTTAAATTTCTCCCCTGCCGACCCCCGTTGCTATTGCAACGAAATTTGGGACAAATTAAATTGACTATAAGTCGGCTCCCGCAAAGATAATAATTGCACGCTGTTTTCACCTACTCTTTATTTTCGGGTCCGGGCTATGCAATGGTATCATGTAAATCTCTCCCCTGAAGACTCCTGTTGTCATGGCAACCAACCGTTTTTATTCAAAGACAAAATTGGCTGCAGGCTCACAAGTGCGTCAAACGCTGAAACGCAGCTGCTAGGCCTATAGCGTGGCAATGGGACAGATACCTCGTTCCACAGAAAGTATTTCTAGTTTAATACTGTAAACATTGTTGATTGACTTTTCTGTTGTGTAGCGGGTTAGATGCATCTTTTCTTCGTTTTTTCCTTTTTTTATTTTAGCGTTTCTGTGTTTTGTGTATGTATATGGAGGATAGCTTGTTGGTAGCTTGGCTTGACTAGAGACATTTATCTTACGCGGTAAGCGTAGGAAGCAGTGTTAGGAAGCGAGCTAGGTTTAGAATAGAACTGGCTCGTGTTGGCTGTAAGTGTAGCTAGGAAAACTAGGCACATTTGGCTGTAGACTGCGTCTGCGACGTACTTGTGCCGTAGCTAGAATATTTCTGACTGCCACGAAAGCGTTAGCAGCAGCGCAGGTCCTTTATCTAGTCAGACGAGCTCTAGACATCGGTCTGTGCGCAGTTCTTCTAGCTGTCGCAATGTAGCGCATGTGATAGCGGCGTCATCGCTGGGGTGACGTCGTAGCTATGTGTTCCTGACCTATAGAACCTCGCCATTAAATGTTATTATTCTGGAAACCATCTTGAGTCGTCTCTGTGTCTCCTAGAAGGCTAGAACCGCCTTTGGACAATATGGAAGAATCAATAGCAATCTGACAGTTGGAGCGACACAACCAGCCTGCCTACATCCTGATGTAGCTAATTCCCTCGGAACATTCAGTAAGAAGGCACCAGCGGCCTCTCTTACATATGTGTGTTTTGTGTTTTTGGGCCATGCTGCCTGAGTCAAATAAAATGAATGAATGAATGAAATAAAATATTAAATAACAATGTTTACCATCGAATTTCTTACTTATTTTATCAAACAGTATTATTGATGACGTCACGCTGACATTGCCAGTTTGCGTCCTTGGTAACGTCGCGCCGTCGATCAGCTAGCACGTCGTCTTGCGCCAAATCGTACGTTTTTCGCCATTTATTTGCTACATTTTCTGTGCATGTTTGATTTGTCAGAACTTCCTTGCTGTATATTGTACGATAGTGTTTTTTTCCGGAAAATGTCGGTTATTGGCCATTGGTAAAGCTAAGGATCGAGTTTGGGACGACCGACGATCTTTCACGAAACGCAAACAAAACAATGACGTCATGTTTTACTCAAGGCAAAACACGCGTGCATTACGCTGGATAAATAAGATGCGAGGAGATAAGATACGAATACGATGCATCCACCGACAGCTCAAAATATGCAGTTTGTTGAGTCTAACGATCTTTTTCGGGTAAACATGCAGTTTAGCGGCCTAAACAAAATACACAGTCAGCTTACTGCCTATACGGGCCAAAGCGTGCATGCGGTCAGTTAACCCTAACCTAACCCTAACTCTAAACCTAAGCCTAACCCTAAGCTTCGCCTGCATATAGGCGGTAAGTTGACTGTGTATTTTGTTTAGGCGGCTAAACTGCATGTTTACTCTTTTTCGATTAAAAAACAACATATATATGCTAATAACTTAGAACTTGGTAATTGTCCGTTTATTCACCCGCACCCGAATTGTTCTTGTTAACGCTATTTATGCAAGCACTAACTCTAACCCCCTGGGCCGACCGTTACGAATCCGAGGTAATCCGCCCGTTATGGGCGTACAAAGTATGATTGTTGTTGGTGTTGACCTGCAGAAACAAGCAAACAACAGCGACAACAACAACATGTACGTGGAGACTGCTACAGTCGTCGCTCTGCTGACTCTAGCAGTACTGATTGGCGGCTCGTGGGAATGGGACGTGAAACACGATATCGTGTGCGACTATTGTAAAACGTTTGTGGAAGACTACGACAAGAATTGTGCTTGGGGCAAAAGTCACGCCTGTATAGCGGCCCAAGGAGTGTGTTTCGCAGCCAAATACGTTGATGAAAAAGGTTAGTATATATAAAGATACCCTTTACGCTATGTTACTGTTACACGCCATAATCTGCACAATTCTTTGTTATACGAAAGTCATTCCATAAATAAATTACAAAACGGCGTAATTTTGTTAGTTTTTAATACAAAAAATTTGAAATATACGTTTCATAGAAAATTTTGTTTTGAAACAAGATAATGTTCATACGAACATGGAGTCTGTGCAATGCATTTCGATAGTTTACAGTATATGTCTGTATAAATATAATCAGTGAGCTGTTTAGACTGGTAGAAAAAAATCACGAAGTTTAATTTTAAATTGTAGGCTACAGCAGCAGCTGTCATCCTTTGCTATTATTCTAACTGGACAATTAACGTTGTCAGTCACCAGACCATTCGATTCGTCACCAGCGCTTTACTATAAATAGTAAATCGTCACCATGTGTCTATCTTGCACCGTTACGGAGATATGGCGCCTCAAATGTTGGACGCACGGACGTGGACACGGAAAGAAAAAAGGAAGAAGGGAAAGAGAAAGAGGAAGAGAAAGGAAGAAGGAAGGAAAGGTAAAGGGGAGGAAAAGCGGAAGGGAAAGGAGAAAGGGAAAGGGCAAGGGAAAACGGAAGGGGAAGGAGAAGGGGAAAGGAAGGGGAAGGGAAACGGAAGGGAAGAGGAAGGGAAAGGAGAAGGGGAAAAGGGAGGGAAAGGGGAAAGGGAAGGGAAAGGGGAAGGAGAATGGGAAGGGAAAGGGAAATGTGAAAAAAGATAGCTAAAAGTTGGACGCACGGACGCACGCACACCCGCACGCATGGACAGTCTGGTGATTTTATACTCTGTCCAATGCTATGCATTGCATTGAACCAGGGCCGGATTTGGGGGGGGGCGGGGGGCCCCGGGCCTCCCACCAACAGAGGGTCTCCCACCAAACCCCTCAATTTCTAAAACCCCGTAATTCGATAGCCAATCCTGGCTTGCATAACTTTTGCTACCACCTTTGTATCGTTAAGTAGGTTTTCCTATAGCTAGTAAATTTCTTCGCGCTAGTAACCAGCTTGTTTTTGGACTCGTGTTATTCAGATGTCTCTAGTTAAGTAATAGCTGGGCACTGGCCTCCCACCAGCTGGCCCCAGGCCTCCTACCAGCTAAATTCGGCACTGCATTGAACAGACAATTATGTTGAAATTTTGTTGATGACGTAATTAGTGTCATGTTATCTGTTGATCGAACACAGTTTTTACCTTATTTTATTTTACGTATTTAATTCAAGGAATGGCCCAGAAAGTTCTGCGTGTGTATGTGGGTTAAAGTTTATGGTCGCTATCATATTCGACCGAAATGCCGACTTTAGCCCCCTCCTCTACAAATTTGGGGGAGTCAAGATTTTTCATCATTATCTCCGCCAAGGAGGTTATGTTTTTGCCAGAGTTTGTTTGTTTGTCTGTGTGTGTGTCCGCAGATAAGGGAACCCGCTGCCAATATGCCAAATATGGTAATGGCGTTGGCGGAGGTTTGCGGTCTCTGTCCGCTTTTCTAGTTTAAAAAAAACTTTAAACTGGTGGTTCTCAAAATACATTTTTGACGAGTCAAAATTTAACAAAGTATAGAGCGTTTTTAGTCAGCGAGTTCATGAATATGGGGTGGTCAAAACACACCTGAGAATTTCAAGCATCTAAAGCGACCCACGCGATTTTTTTGCCAATTCTGAGTTCTGACCAAATTTTCCAACAATTGTAATTGATTCGCGGAAACGGCAGAATAGCTCAGAAAGTTCTACATGTGTATGTGGATTGTGGACCAAAGTTCAGGGGTTTTTTTAATCACATCCAGCCAGATACCTACCCTTCCTACCCTTTTCCTCAAAATTTTTGGATGTCAAAATTTTTGTAGAGGAGTTGAAAAAACCAACTCCGTCGATAGTGGATTTGTTCCATAAGCATTTAATGGTCCTCCCTGGATTTCCTAAAAAAACGCCAAATGAGCACTTTTATGAACGCCACGGGGATGCCCTTTGGGCCACATGAGGTCATCGACTGGGCGCACCTCTGGGCGCGACCGGGGAGCTCTGGGGTCAAAAACCCCCTCAAGGGGCGATTTGAAAACTTGAAAATTTTCGACATTTTTTACATTTTAGGTTTTTCGGCCTCCTTACCACCACCTACCGACAGGAAGTAATTCGACTTTGCCGACAGGGTGCCCCATACCAAAAATGTCCCCCCGCTCAGCCCAGTGGGGTTACCGTTTGGGAGCTAGAGCCCCCACCCCCACCCCGAAAATGTCATTTTTGCAGATTAGGCCTACAATTAGCGGATTCTCCGAAACGTCTTGTTTTATTTTTGAGTTACCTCGCATGTGAATTTCGATACGATAACGAGATCAGCAAGACCAGCCAGTGGGCACGATACTATTGTTAGGCCTAGCGCATGACGTCATTGCTAATATAAGCATGATACGTAGGGCTAGACGAAAATCACGGTGCAAAAGTGAAAAAAAATCACGGCATACTTTTAGAAAAGTCGCAAAATTCACGGCGAATTCACGGTGCCAATTCACGGTCATATATGGCGTTAAAAACGTCTCATTGACAAACATTTTTGCTCTCTGCCTAGTCAACAATCAGTCATGTAGGCCTATCGTCATCTCACAAAATGACTAACATTAATCGTTCTTAGTAACTTTTAGGTACAGTTTTAGTAACTAGGCCTATATCCAGCTATACACACAGCAGTGCTACAGTACAGTAACTGTTGAGTCCATAGTCTTCAGTACAAAAATATGAAGCAAGATGCCTAGCTTAGAATCAAATTTTATGGATTTTGACACAAAAGTGCAGCCCGTGCCAAAAAATTCACGGCAAATCACGGGCCGATACGCGCGCAGGTAGTGGCACTGCAGAAAGACTGGCTAGGGTTATAGGGTGTTTACACGATCCAGCAAACGTCCAGCTTCATACCGGTACGCGCGCAGCGGGTGGCACACGCCACACGCCGCGTCGTGCTGCACGCAGCGTGGTACGCGCTGGCTGGCGCTGCGATAACAGATAACACGTGCGCTGCAGATTGACAGACTAGGGATAGTGCTATGGCAGGCGTACCAGTACGCGCCGTGGTCGTGATTGATAGCACTTGTGCTGCACTTGCTGACCCCGGGACTGCACTGGGTGACCCGGAAATAAATATTCTAGGTTTTGCAAAAATAAATTGATAAACTCAGAAATAAATTATCAATGTACTCTTTTTGTCATCACTTGCCTATTTACACTGATTGCCAAAAGTGTCAGGATGCTGCTATAGCGCGTCACGTGAGCTTTGCTCAAATTACTTGTTAATGTTGGCTGTGTTTTTTTGTAGACGATGAAACGTTTTATCGTGGGTGCATAAGCAATGCGGGACTCACTACTAAGGAAGAGTGCTCCGACGAAATAACAACGTTGGCCAGCCAATTTGAAGACCTAACAGCAAGCAAGGGCAAGTACTGCACCTGCGCCAGGCATGGGTGCAATTTTCTTGCAGCGCCAGGCAACTTCTCTGGTGGAGGAGTGAAACAGGGCCCTGATGGGGGTTCCGGCGGAGGGAACGACAAAGACCAGGCAGGTCCAGGCAGGGGAACAGGTGGAGCAGGTGAGCTGTCGGCTGGACTGGGCTTGATTGTGACGAGTGTCATGTCTGCACTGGTTGTCGTTGTCGTTTGCCAGCTCAGTCTCAACTAACAATAACTTGTCATACACGATCAACGTCATCTGACTGACTCACTGACCGACGACGTGTTGTCTCTAGTCTTGACACTGCTAGCGCGATGTTTGCTTCAATATCGTAGATGTAAAAAAACAGGTTAAATTTGCATAAACAGCGCTGAACAGTACAAAAACTGCGAAAACTTTCTAAAAAGTTTCTAAGAAAGTGTTAGGAAATATACTAAAAATTCAGAAATAACAATATGCAGTCCACGCTTCGCAGGTCAACAAAACGAGCGACAGGCATATGCATCAACACACAAAAAACGATAAAAACATAACAAAATTTTGAAAGTAATACAAAATTATTATTAAATCTGTAAACGTTAACTGAAACAAATCTTGTATGATTTTAGTCGCAACACTCAAATCTATGCACATTCACATTGACAAATTTATTTAAAACAAAAATAAACAAAACTGTTATGAAATACACAACAATAAGTTAAAACGAAAAAGGCTTTTTCTTTTAATCTAAAGCTCAACTACTTTTACATCTATGAAAATGTGCTTTTTATGTTTTTATATTTTATTTTTACTCTTTATATTTTACGTTTTTACCTAGGCCTATAGTTTTTGCAGACTTTTTGTGACAATATGTGGCATTCTGGAATGTACTATGGACAATTAGAACACTGAAAATAACGACGTTTAGTTAGCTGTAACGTATATTATGTATTAAAACGTTGAGTTGCCATTATCTTTTTTCAGTTTATGATCTAAGGGTTGGAAAATTGGTTTTCAAAATTTCACGTTTATAATTTTTTAGACAAAAAACCTAACTGTCGTATGGAATAGCCAACCGTACTATTTGTGACAGATTGCTGGTTAATACCCCCACTAAGATATGTCACTTTCTTTTTGGCGACTTTCTTCTAAAAATTACTTACTTACTTGTCCTATTTTACTAAGTTAGTTTCGTCGTTCAAATTTCTTCCTCTAAATTTTTTTACGAAGTACTACTTCGTTTGCCAGTTGTTTATATAATTGCTAATTGGCGGTCCGCAAGTTTCTCTTAGCGGTCTGGAAGTTTTATCCTAACGGTCCGCAAATTTTCGTTTAATTCGTCTGTTAAATTCTTCCCTCAAAATTTGGTGTGGTCGGCCGACGCAAGTCGCCGACCCTCCGGGGTCGAACGGACATTGGATTCGTAATAACCAATGTTCGACCCCCTACCCTCCGGTGTCAAACTAACACCGGATCTATAACGTTCGGCGATAGTTAGTCGCTGACCCCCTCCCCCTACCTGTATATGTATCTGCATTGGTCGCAGCATGAAGACCTATGTCGGACGATCCTCTCGCATGGGTTACTTCGTCACGCCCAGATGGGATACTCTGTCATAGGGTCTATGGTAGAAAGTACACTTATTGGCCAAACAGTATAAATAGCCGATAGCCTACAGGCTAGCAATCAGTCGTTCATCAGCTCTCGTCGAATGAAGACATGTTGTAGTGAACAGTGCGAGCAACCGTTTCAGCCAGTTATTGTTGATAGCAGTTAATATTTCGTCGTTTATTCAACATAGTTGACGATAGTCGGCCATTTTTTGGACGTGCAATAGCGAACGTTGTTAGTGCACGTTGATAGCCTTACTGGTCGGCCATATTGTTGACCATGAGCGTAAGTTGACTGTAGCACCGTACTGTTTGAGTTGACTTTGTCATCGTTGACGATTGTTCTTACTGGATCGTTGAAAAATTGTTAGACGTTTCAGGGGATTCAATGACTTGTCAAGTTCACATCTACTATACCACATTTCGCTACGAGTGCTTCGTTCCCTATAGGCCTACTTACCCAACAGCAGGCTGCCAGATTTACTGTCTGCCCTCACAGTGGCAGACAGTAAATCACTAGATGCATTCCATATGAAATGCCAGCGTCGCATCCTAGGCATCAATTCGTACGAAACGAAGAGATTGCCACTTGCACCGGTCTCCCTCCCCTATCGACCACCATCTGTTGCCGTCGCTCAGCCATCTTTGGACACCTAGCGAGGCTTGGCGATGAAGTTCCAGCTCACAAGGCACTCCACAGTTGCGTCAGGTTGTTTCAGGGACGCCTCCCAGACCCTACATGGAAACGTCGTCCCGGTCGTCCACGTGGCAGGTGGATAGACCAGCTTCGAAGAGACAGCAACCGCCCACCTGCTGATCAATGGAAGCTGGCTATTAAACGCGGTCACGGCGGAAGAGCGACGCTACGGTCTCAGGACTATGCGACCTCCTGACCTGATCTGAGGCTGCCAGTGTTTCTGTTGCGAGTACAGTTGTAAAGGCAGATGTGCACGCAGACCAGACAGACCAGGCGTATGATGCGGAGGTGTCGGCCTACTTCCGTGACGGTGACAGTCCCCCGACACTGCAGCCGACGGCTTTCCACTACGTTCCTCCACCACCACGTGCGACATCACCGATCAGCAGTGTACAAGCTGACAGTGGACAGTTGCGCCCCACCAGCAGACAGTCGCGTGTGACGGTGCAGTCGTTGATTAGTCATCGTTCGGTCAGCCGACAGTCCCGTCCTGCAAGTCGACAGTCGGTGACGACCGTGCACTCAGCCTTTATGGGGTACTGACGTTGATTCACACCCTGTTGGGGAAAGGCCGATGGCCCATGGTGATGATGTCACACAGTGTACACAGTGGCGGCGCGAGGGTTTTTGCTGCCCGGGGCAAACGTCTGTGTTGCCCCCCTAGTCAGATCGGCAATTGATATGGGTACAACACTACAACGATAGCATTGGTGTGGACTGTGAACAAAACGCTAATTTGGGAGTGTAACTTGCGTAATGCAATGGAACTGAAGTTTGATCAGTTGCAACTGCCAAAAAGACAACTGCTGCTCATACTATCTGCATGTGTGTCCTGTGTTCGAATAAAGTTACGTAACACGTATATTACAGTCTTCGGTATTCACTGGTCCTTGCATTTAAACAGACCTTTTAACTAGGCCAGTAAGGCCTCTGCTCTAGTTACACGACAGTATGAGATCTGCCTGTCACTGCAGTCCAACGATGCGAGACATACATGTATAGTACACTGAACGGTGAACCACTAAATCAAAACTTTCCGTGCTCTCACTGCTGCAAAGTTTTCAATGAATTTGGTGAAGTCAACCTGCTCAACTGTTTCTCTTTCTATGGAAAGAATTTCTAAGATCGTCAATCTACCTTCCGTCATTGTTGACCTGAGATGTGTCATAATGAGTTTCAACTTGGAGAACGAACGTTCGCAGCCAGCAACAGAAATAGACACTGTCAACAGAATCTGCAGTCCCACTTTCAAGCTGGGAAATACGTCATTTCTACCAAATGACACAATGAACTTGAGCATACCAAGAGCAGTTACGTCAACTCCTACACGTCTGCTGACAAAAATTTGACAGTCTTGTATTTCATCCACAAGACGAGCACCGTCGACGTCGTCTGGGAATGCTGTCGCAAAATCTGTACATTTCCTCTGCAAGTCATCAAGGTCAATAGCGTCAGCAGCCATGAGCGTTTCAGTGTCCAGCAGGAAGCCAAAAGTTTTGTACAGATATTCGAGCTGTTGAAACCGAGTATCCAAACCAGCCGCGATTGTGTCAAGAGCAGACTTCATCACTCGCCTTGTCTCTTTCTGTGCTGTAAGAGCTGCATCTGCTTCCAATTCTCCTGGCATCTTCTTCCTTTTCCTCGATCGAAGATTGATCTCGACATTCCACTCCTCACACTTTTTCATCCCGTCCTGCATGGCATCCACACAGAACTGTTCTTCTTGAGTTCTCATGATTTCCTTGAGGCCCAGTATGTCGTCAGCTGCATCACGAAAGTTCATCTTTGGATCTTGCAACCTTTTCTGAATCCAATTGATGGCCTGCAGGACGGATCTCCAGAATGGCATAAAACGTGAAAATTATAAGTGAGAATGTTATGAAGAAGAATACCAGCATCAGCTCGAGTGTCAGAATTCTTACAAGTGTTGTCCTGAAGATGCTCTAGGGCATCAACTACACTATCTATTTGCATACAGACGGCTTCCACGGCGTCACACTTTGAACTCCATCTGGTGTCACAATCACGTTTAATCGCCAGCTCCACGTGCTGCTTCATGACCTCCCAGCAATGTGTTGACGAAGCAAAGAAAGCAAAGATTCACTCAATCGTTTCGAAAAAAGTGACCATCACCGGATCTACGTGAGCCGCATGAACGCCGACAAGATTCAGACTATGGCTGTCGCAAGGAACGTATAAGGCACGAGGATTCTTTTCGCGAATCCTTGTCTGTACGCCCGTTCGACGCCCGGCCATTACTGCAG
>Ga0056128_1003951_pt1 | contig 18454 bp, 17 predicted proteins | sample WorMetLIZISLAND2_FD_71113 | JGI IMG/M metagenome (GOLD analysis project Ga0056128, IMG submission 71113) | Marine gutless worms symbiont microbial communities from Max Planck institute for Marine Microbiology, Germany - Olavius geniculatus... ... | reverse complement strand
TATTCCACACGCTGTGGCACTCGCAGCCAATGTAGGTCCCGAAGAAGTGGCGTGACGCTCTCGTATCTCCGTGTTGAGAAGATGAGACGTGCAGCGGCGTTTAAGACGGACTGTAGCTTAGATTAGCGGACTAGCTATAGATTAGTTGTTGACTTGGACAATTTGAGGCGCGCACAGAGTAATGTAACTGAACTAAACTTAACGAAACTGACGATGTTTAGTTTTCGGCGAACTAACTAATGGATTAGCAGTAATGCATTACAGTAGGCACTGTCTAACGGCGTCCATGTCTACGCGACCAACCACCAATGAGCTGGTTCTGTTTGCCATTGGTTAGTTCGTCAAAAACTAAATCGTGTCAGCTCAGTTCGAGTTACGTCGCTCCGTACGCTGACTTGCGTTGTAGCTTATTGTTGTGCAACAAATCGATAACAATGCAGATTGAGCTGTAAAAGTCATTCGACGTGTGTAACATATACAGACAAATACGTCCATGGTGCACCGACCACACGTATATCCGACCGAGTTATTCTATTAAGCTACACCATATCCTATATTCATGTAGGCTTAATTTATTTTCCCGCTGGCGATCGAGTCAGTCAGTTCGCTAACAGTCTCGATCTCGTTATTTCGTTGTCTCGTTATTTTTCTGTATTCAAGCAAAACGCTGCAGTACATTCTTCTTGAGTTGAGATTGGTCTGCTTCGTATTTCGTGCAGTACGCAAATGGACGAAAGCCTTTGTAAGTAGCGTAGGCCTATAGTCTACGCAATGCGGTTATCTGCTATGGTCTACACGTTCATTAACTAGTATCTCGAGCGCGTTCGGTCGAAGTTAAAGCACACTGGGAATCTGAATTACTTTATAGGGTGTTTACACGATCCAGCAAACGTCCAGCATTAGCACGTGTATTTTGAATACATTTGCTGGAAGTTTGACGTTTGCTGGATGGTAAACCCCCCCCCCATTACTTTACTGCGCCGCTGTAGGTAAACTGTCGGACTCGCCGGCAGCAGCGCTACAGCAGAAAGCAACTCGGCTGCTGTTGAAAGACGCAATTGACCGCGACTCTTTGACGACCGGACGCAGTTACGACCGGTTCACGACAATCCTGGACCAGCTGCGACGCGAGGATGCCAGCGCCGGCCTGGTAATGATTCTTTGTTGCAACAGGGCTGAAGAAGAAACCTACGTTTCAATAATTTTTTTGTATTTTAATTTTTAAGGTTTTGAAAAAAAGTTTTCATAAGTTTTTCTAAAAGTTTTTTTTATTTTAGTATACGAAGAAGATTGGACACAAAACTGTGACCCAGGAAGAATACACCGTACTCCCTATCACATTGTTTTCTCTAAATTATTATCAAATTAAAAGTCACGATTTAAATATGAAATTAAATATATTATCTGTAAATCAAACTGCACCACAAATAAAGAAGAAGCCCAGCTGTCGCTAGGATAGACGACTGGTTGTCAGTGATCTTCAAGTTTAAAGTCATCCAAGGTAGATGATTGTCATTTTATCTGAGCGTGTGTATGCCATTTTTAAAAGTGATTAATAGTAACCTTGGCCATATATTACACCGTTTCCGAGATATGGCCAGTATTCCGTTGAAAAACGCACATTTTTTCTACCCCTCCCCCGCCATTTAACTCCCAATTTGGAAATATTTTCCTTGCACTAGATGGCTGAAAATTTGCATGCCCGTCTTTAACACACATGGCTAAACACATTCGTGCAAAAAGTTTTCCCTTACGATCTGAAGCTTAGTCACAATTCATCCGTTCCAGACGGACGGACGGACGGACTACAACCATGCCAATAACTCGATCGTTACTTAAGTACGGTCGGCTAAAAACTGAAAAAAATGAATTTTAAGGTATTAGTTTTAAAAAAACAAAAACGTTGCTTTTTAAATCAATTTTCTATCTTTTATCAATAATACTAATAATTCTTGTTTGTCTGAGAGATCTGTTGTTCTAAATTTCTGCCAGGGTCTCCTCGTGTGCGTGATTGATAATACTGTAGGCCTGCTATGTGCGAATGCACTGTACATTTGATGCGTGTGCGTGAAATTACAGCGTAGTCATGACGACGGGCCGGCGTCGTCAGTGCGCGCTGAACTGGACTCGTTCGCGGCGCTCGTCAACAAACTGTCGTCTGGCTCCGCAGCCGCCGCAGTTAGCCGCCGTCCCGCCACTGCCTCCTCCATTACCACTACAACCACTGGCAGTGGCTCTTCGGACGACTTCTGGGCGCGTCTGGCGCACTCGCGCGGCGACCTGGCGCAGCTCGAGAAGCTCGTCGGACAAACTTTCGGCTCCTCCTCGTCCCATCATCACACCGTCGTCGGCAACTCACCGCCCGCAGCTTACGTCACCGTCGAACCGGTCTTCATATTCCACGACAAAAAGGTATATATTACTATAATGGGCAGAAAGTCTGTTTGTCTGTCAGCCCCCTTTAGCGCCTTCCCTGTTGCACGGTCGCGAATCCCGACCGCGGCGTTTGAGACCTTGGGCCTTAGGTACGTGCCCCCACTTTGCCCCCATCTGCCCCACGAGGCCTGAGGGGGGCGGGGGTTGAGTTGCCAGGTCTTCTTTCCCCGCGGATTCTGCCAAGCCCGTCAGCTTAGCGCACCGTGGCGGAAAACTCCTGCCCATAGGGCGGGGAGCTTCTAGTACTATATAATAAATGAATTTCACATTGCCTTGTATTAAAAGCATTTACAATGACGAAATACGCGTCGGTTATTAAGGTTTTTGATATACGGTTTAACTCGATTTTTGAACAGAAAGTTAGCACACTCATTACATTTCAGCGCCTCAGATTCAGTGAGTTTCTCGCTGACATTGTGCGCTATATAAATGAAATTTACTTACTTACTCACTCTGCCGAAAAGAACGTTCACACCAGTATTTCGACTCTGTCTGCTTGTGTGTCTATCCGCAGTTCAGCTATATTGAAAAAAACAAACATTTTAAATTATCAGTATTTTTTTTAGAATTTCGCTAAAACTGTATGAAAACTGAAACTGAAATTAATTTAAGAAGTAATATGTTTTTGTGGTTGATACTGTATACACAGCCGAGTTTCGGCCGAGATGACCTGATGGCGTTTGTGACCGGTGGCACTGCTGATTACAAGAAGACAGACGCTGTCGCTGAAATGGCCATCAAATGGGCACAGGAACGACGCCAGAAAATCGAAGTAAGATGCTTCGCATACATTATTTATTGCTCTGGCGATACGTGTAACTATGAGCATAAAATTGTGTCGCGTTTTTCGTTTATAGCTTTAAAATGTATTTTATTTTTTACGTGCAATAAACTAAGCTTTTTTAGCCTACGTCAAGCGTTACTTTTCGCATATCATTATCACGTCGAACCCAATACAATCATATGCCAGTAAAAAAGATGCATCCAATAGTCATTGCAGCCTGCATGTAACGATTGTGACTTATTTTTTCTATATCTTAATAATTAGGCATTTCAGAAAAAAATACTACGTTAGTGTTTTGAATCGTTGATCAATTATCTTTGAAACCAGTAAGTTAACCGAACGCCGACTTTTAAGCTTTGATTCCACTTTCTTCAGTGATGTTTAAAATGTTAAGTTATGTGGAAAATGGACAGAGTGACTTGCACCACGAACCTGAGCATGAAGATTTTACCGAACACTGGCGGACTGCACGCGTAAGTTGAAACACGAGCTTTGGATTGTTTTCGCATAAATGAAACGGGGCGGCGAACCTTCCTCAGTATTGGGGGTGCATAAACAATGCTATTCTCCCCTTTTCTCCAATCACGACACTCAGTAATATGTTACTAAATAATCTGAATTAGAAATAAGTCTCAATTTGTCACTATTGAATGAAAAAGATGTGTTTATTATTTAGGTTAAGCTATAGAGTAGTGAAGTGGAACACTAAATTTTGCTAGGTACAGCGGCAACAGATTTGAGGCGAGGTGGTGTACGCTACGTCAGCTTTCTGCAGTTTCTTCTAAGTACTACAATGGAAGAAATGAATAGTGGTTCACAGCTCAAAACATTATTGTAAAATACACAGTACAAGCTTTTAGTACATTTTACGGTTAATATTGTACAATTTATAGTGCATGTGTTAATTGCAACGTAACGTCAGTACGTTTAATTAGAAATAAAATTTTACAAAAATCATAACAGATCAGAAACAGCGGACATTCTGTATATCACCTCTCCTCGGATCTCATTCACTGAAATGTTGAACTAACTGAAAACTTGCCGTATTTAGACTGCGTCTCGTTATGAAGATGAATATCTGCCCGAGCCGTCAGATGATCTGAGCGCAGCATCAGCAACTGTTGCACGTAGACGTCCTGCATCGCCGACCATGCGCTATCACCGCGCCGCTACTGTCGACCTACATGTTAGAAAGAGCTTTTTTTCTCTCTATACCTTTCTTTATTTCTGTAGCAGGATTTAGAACGAAGATAATGTTTTGTGTTGATGCGTAGTCATACCGTGCTGTTTTATTGTTTTCTTAGAATAGAACGAATTTCATTTATTGGCAACTGTAAGCTTGGGCGTAAACGTTGATACATACAGCAAATGTGAATATCCTGATTCTCAAACATGAATTCCATGTTGTCAGTTTGTCGTGCATTTTCGCCGAAGAGTAAAGTGATGGATGCAGAACTGAGTGTTGGTTTGTACTATAGATACTGCACTGATGGAGTGGGTAAGCGAGTACGCAGTACGAGCTTATTATATAGACTACCGCTCTAGACAGCGCGGTATCGTAGCCTACTTAAACGCGCAGAAAGCCTCAGATCGCATAGAACTACATCGTCGTTTGCGATGCACGACTGCAGCCAAAAGTTTTGCAAACAGTACCAGTGCAAGCTGAGTGTAGTTTAATTTAAACACAGGGCCGTTCATCGTCGCGAGAGCCGTCAGCAGTGCGTAGTTACACCAGGAGCGAATCGGCAACAATACCTGGAGCAGGATCAACAACTGCGCGTGCAGATCAGCAGCAATTACCTGCCTTTCACTGGCAGCCGACGCCAGGCGCAACATACACCGTACGTTCACCAGTCTTATGAACACGTTTATTCGTCCAGAGAAATCTGAGCTAATGCTCATGAGACGCGTGACGCAGGTTGTTTCGGTCTATCTGCAGTAATTTTGACCAAACTTTTCTTTTTTAATGTGCGTCGCAGCAAGAAATAGCAAAAATTCACAAAAGGCCCCTGGTTTCGAGGGTTTAAGATCGTTCAAGGTCATCGATGTTAACATACACATGTACCTGGATCGCTCGTCACCAGTGCTAGTTATGATGAGCAGCAAGTCTATGTCTGCAACTGCAATCGTTTATACGCTAGATGAGCAAATGGCAGCAAAATAACGACGTTTTGGGGATATCCCTTTTTGACGCCCTCATTTGATGGGAATAATGCCTCGCCCAGCGGCACGAAATTTTGTCACAATAAACTAATGTCTGCGGCAGCAGTGTTAGGCATGAGTTAACTCAAACGAGTTTTAACTCACAAGTTAACTCATTTATTGTGAGTTGCGAGTTTGAGTTAACTCATCTCAAAGAGTGCGAGTTATGAGTTTGATTTAATTCAATATTTGTGTGAGTTGTGAGTTTATTGGGTTTCTAAACTCAACTCACAATAAAAAAAGTCGACAGTTGCCATCATCAGCTGCAGTGGAAAGGCTGTTTAGTGTAGGTGGACAGATTGAAACACCAAGACGCAACAAACTTTCAGACGAAAACTTTGAGAAGTTGCTGCTGTTAAAGGCAAACATGAAGTATTGCCGACAAACAGTGATTACAAGAGTATCAGCTAAACAATTCTTTGAGTGAACCTGCTTGATTGATTGAGTGACTGGTTATTAGAATTTATTGCAGTTAACAGTGAATTTTGATTTGCTGGTTGACAAATGTTTAGCAATTTTTGGCAAAATTTTTATTGGCTTTACTGAGTGACTGATTGATCAATTGTGCTTGACATGAGGTATAGAAGTATGTTTCGATTAGTTAACTGTCTGACTGAATGATAACAAAAAAACAAAATCGTATTCTTTAAGTTTAAGATTTTTGAGTGAATTTGGTTGAGTGACTATGTGATTAATTAAGTAAGAAATGATTTTGTGGAACACATGACAGTAAGTGTTTGCTGATTGACTGGTTTTTTTAGCAATTTAGGACAGTCTTAATGACTAGTCTATCGACTGATTGATTAGTAACCAAAAAAAACAAAATGAGTTTGACTTAATTCATTTTCTTGGTGAGTTTGATTTAACTCACTACAAAGTAGTTGAGTGGAGTTTGAGTTTAAACTCATTTGGTCTGAATGAGTTTGCGAGTTTGATTTAATTCATTTTCAATCTGAGTTTTGCCAACACTATGCGGCAGCGCTGGGGATGTGGTATACTTAGATGGTTTACCTGTCCGCAGACAGTCACCTGCCCAAGCAGTTACCACTTGATGGCGTTTCGTACGGGAGTCGAACCAGCAACCTCGCAATCGCAAGTCCAACGTCCCACCGTTGCACTACCAAGCCACCGATGGTTTTTTTGTTCGATCTTGGTCTCGACGTGTTCTCCATATCGAACTCTGTGGCCTAGTTCTTGGTCTCATTAAGATTACTGCTGCCACCGTCATATTAGTCTACTGATAGTATGTTGTGTGTGCAGGTTCGTCCGCCAATGTCGGCAGCACGTCACCGCGCCCGCTCAGTCCTTATGAAGCACGGCCGTCGAGTCTCCTAAGAATGGTAACTTATCATCTCCATCTCAACACCATCACAATGATATACTGCTATCGTTTTCAGTTCAGTCGTAACTTCGAACCTAGTGACATGTTGTCAAAAACACTCGTCTCTAATCTATGTGGTCCTATGGGATTTTAAATTTAATGGCGTGCCTAAGGTCGTGGTTACTTGTATAATTAACAAAATGTTTAAACAAAAAACATTTAATTTTTAATTAGGCTCAGTTTAATACTGCATGACAAAGGACCGATAAAGCATGTTGGCGCCTTAAACATGAATATATTATTGCCACATCTGTGCAAATACTTTTTTTCACCTGTAACCATGGTCAAAAATATACAAACATCAAGTCGCTGATGGGTAGCCTAATGTTTTGCATGCGTACGTTATTGCAGTGCTGCTGTGTGCGTGCGTGTTTTGTGACATTGTGTGCTGTGCACTTTTTACTGGTTTTCATCACTGTTTTGCAGTTAAACCACTGAACTATACTACCAACTATTAAATTTTAATCTTTGTCTCTCTTCAGTTTCTTTTCAATCGTCAGACCTTAATAACTAATTTTAATCTTAACGACACAAGCTACATATTTTAGAACAAATGGTACAATAACTTAGTTTTCCTCCCAACCCTTATGAACAAGAACGTTTTCAGTCGCAATAACAGGTGACAAATTATTATAAACCAAATACATACATAAACATAACTGCAAATAGATTAGATACATACATATACATATTCAGTTTATGCAATATGAATATTCTACCTCACACTCATAGTATTTCTCTAACGTTCTAACACCAAATACCAATTCAAACACCAATGCGTTGCAACATGTGATATAAAATACAAGTGGAACTTTCCAATGACACAACAATGGGCTCTTAAAAGTCTTCATTGCGTTAAATATTTACAATTCCAATACACAAAGTTAGACTGTTAATGATTAAAAACACTTTAATCAATCAAATACTGGTTATTATTGCTATACCGGTACATCTGGCTAACTTCACTTCATGCTGATAAAAAGTGTACATATTTTATAAAAAAGCATCACTAAGAGAATTACACTATATGATGTCAATATTTAATAGAATTGAACCATATGCATCTCCGTATCTTCACACCAGCTTTCTACACTCTGTAGGGCAGTAAAGAGAAGGACGACTTCAGGCCAAGTAATACAAGAAATATTATTAGATTGTGACCAATCTAACGTACTATTCGCACATCATTTTCTTTTGTACTCTTCTAAATGCTTTTTCGTTCAGTTTGGCTTTAGAGACCCGGCGTCTATTTGAGACCAGTTTAATATTATACTAATAGTGAATGGCGTTGATATTATTATTGGAAATTGTCTCCCCGAAGTTTGTAAAATATTGCCGATTTTAGGAACTGGGGGGGGGGAATTTCCAATAAGGTCGATGACGCTAGTTGCAATTTGTCTTGTTATACCTCAACGCATGCGTATATCTGGCACCGTTATGGAGATATGGACGTTTGAAGTTCTTCCAAGAAGGCTCTTCCAGGAACAGAGGTCAGTCGGTCGTTGGTCGGTCCTCAATATTACACTGATTTCATATACTCCTCTTCGCTACGTTAGGAACGTAGTGCATGAGGAGTAAAAATGAGAACTGTAGGTATAGATATTAGCTGCATATTCAGGCAATCTGCCAGCCAAAACATCAGTAAAACTAACATGCAAAACCAAATGAAATGGCAACTCATGCAACGACTGGTACGATAGCGTTGCCACAAATGTTGTCCTATTTATTACTACTACTAACGACATAATCTCGGGTTAACTCAGCCTGGCCATCCCTCTGTGGTAGGTGCAATGTGGACCAGCAAAAGCTGGGGCATAAGCAGTCACACCGTGCAATGCACTAACTAATGTCTGTGGTCTCACTGCGTAAACCAGTGTCTGGTTGATGGTTAAGGAAACAGATATAACCACTATCCTATAGCCCATAAGGACAGAGATAGACTACATTACATTATCTACTACACAATCAAATGTTTAAATTACTGCATGGCCGACTGAAACTACAAAACGTAGCACAGCAGGGCAGTGCAACGGTCAGCTTGCCATGGGTGGGACTGGCAGACAACTGCAAAGCACCAGTAACCATGCCACACATTCAGGCTAGCACATCTGGCAACGTACAGCGACTGGGTAGGGTTCAATGTCCTACATTATCAGGGCAGCCACATAGTCGAAGAAAAAAATTCTACAAGTTTTCTAGGCTCTTCCAGAGTCATAAACTTACTTTTCAACAGGTCATCACAACAAATAGCAACTGTCATAAGTGTAATCTGGAGCAGCACTGCAAAGTTGCCCATCAGGGTCTGAGACGAGCCTCGGCTGCAAATGTATTTGAGAACACTGCATCTGATGACACTCTTTTGTTTGTTACAATTTTTCCACAAAATTCCCTGAATTTTCCAGGTTCAGAGAATTCACTGAGTGTTCTAGGTTTTCAACATTTGTGGCTACCTTGATTATACAAGTCATTTCAAAAATGGTTACCCAAGAAATCATTTGCACCGGTACTGACAGTCATTTGACAACACGAACCAACAGCAAATTTCTAGCCTTCGACAAAATTCAAAAGTCACACATTAATTTACAGGTATGAATAACATGTATTAGCACACTGTATGGTTTCGAGTTTCAGAGACGCTTAAACGTTTATCAGTTCATAAAAATCATGTTAAAGCAATAAAACAAGTGATAGGAAAGACGCAAGCAGCACAACATAGAGCTTAACGCAAGCCGGAAAACACACAGCACAGACACATCAGCTAACAAACCATGGCACAGCACAGATAATCATTAAAAATGCTAGATTACTTCAAATATACAAACATAGTGTGTATATACATATATATGTGTCAACATTATATGAAAGCAAATGGAGAGGTTAGGTACGTTAGCACAGTAAAAACAAAATATGTGATCATTAAAGAGAGTTGTAAATGAGTGCTTTGTATACCATAATGTTCAGATAGACTACAATAATTATTACGGCAAATCCTTTACTAGCGCCTTTAGTAATATTGGGTGAGAAACCACAGAATTTAAAAACAGTTATGATAATCCAGCTAGTGTGAAGTTAACAAAACAAGCTGTGTGATCATTAAACTTTCGCAGTAAAAGACATGGTCATAAAATCAATGGCCGGGCTACAAAGTGAAGGAGACGGAATGAATAATTAAGTGCCCTACACAGGTCTGAAGCATGAAGAAAGACAACAGGATAGGAGGACGAGGCCTAACAGCTACTGTCACAACATAACTGCACTCAATATCTTCCAACACTGCTACAAATTCTGCATGACTTGGCATTACGAGCAGCACTCCATAAATAAGTTACCAATACAGAGCAATGCACAATAATCATAGCTGTTGATCAGATTTTTCAGGCTCGGGAAACTGAAAACAATGACAAATGATGCTAGTGCAAGATATATTTAAAGGAAGAATGATAGCCAAAGTGAACCAGAGGAAGAATAATGAGACAAGGGATGATAAACAACAACACGTGAGTGTGATTGAACTTGTTACAAAATGGTGTCAAAACAAGTAGAATATAAATGTTTCTGCAGCTAACCTGCTAACCAAGAATTTATTGGAATGCTGGAAGCCACTATCTGCTACTGAACAGCAGAACCCCAGAAGAAAAAGATGCCATTTGTAACTTGTTTAAGAAACATCACATGCAATAGTCAAACCAACAATGACTGGCAAAACAGTGACAGTATTCGACAGCGCACTGCATTCACAGAAGCAACGAACATATGTCGATCACAGAATAAAACCCACACATGCTACAACCACAATAAACAGATAGTAAATAAACAACGGCACAATATTTCATCTCGATCATGTTAATTAGCATCCATGAGAACTAATTGCTGCCTGTCGTAGCTTTGCGCTCCGTCATCACTTTCTCGAGGCGTTTAGCAAGCACAGCGGGAGAGCCCGACGTCATGCTACGTTTCGCCGGTGACTCAAGTGCTCCGTCGTCATTCAGTGGCAAACGCTTTATCACTCCACCGTTTGCACCGTTTGTAGCTCCGCGAAGCACGTTGTTGATCATGCGCAGATCCTGCACACCGGACAGCAGATTATATCAGTCAGTCAATCAGAGATGACTTGATAACAGAACTACTTTACGAATGGTTACCACTCTTTTACTTAAAAAATCCATGACTTTCCAAGACCCCCATGAAAACTTTTCCAGGACATTTTCGTAGCCCACGAATGTTTAAATATAATGTACTGGCACTATAAATTAAAAAGTAGGAAACTACAAGTAACTTGCAAATGAAGCGAGCAGAAAAAAAACTATTTTCATCTCAGCTTATGAAAAAAATGCATGATTTCAAGGATATTTTACCAGGACTTTCCAAGACCAAAGTGATTTTCCAGGAATTTTCAAGAAAAAATGCAGGACTTTCCAGGAGGCGAGGGAACTATGTTCAAGGTACATGATCGGTTAATATACCAAAAGAATTAAAATATTACGATAAAAAATTACTTTCTCTGAATTTCTAAGCACATACAACACTGAAAACTGTACACAATAAAATCTAAGTCCATATACAAAACACAGCTGTGAAGTGTACATACATAAGCAGTAAGCAATTGCTATCACTAACATAATTAATTTACTATGTCAGCATGTTGCTTCTAAGATATAGTAGACACTAGGCAATTTTCACGTTTGCTTGTTCAGGTTTTGCAATTTAACTACTATAACTTGTAGTATTCATCACAAAATTAGCCTGCGTGTATTTTTTTCAAAGTTCCTGACTGTCATGTAGTGACAATACTGTGACGACTATCTCCACCAAACAGGAGACTATGAAACTTTGTCCGTTCAATTCATCCAAGTCAATTGTTAACTCGGCACACAGTACTGCTGCGATGACATACCCGTGCTGGACTGCGGTTGAAGCAGTACAGCAGGCGGCTCTGTGGCGTAATCACCGAGGCTGTAGTAGGCTTGTGTGGAGAGACATAGACGCTGTGATTGTTGGACACTTTACGCGGAGACGTTGTGTGGGTTCGTCGAACAGGCAGCGGGGACAACGGAGGCTTCTCCGCCTTTGTACATAACACACACAAACTGTACTATTATTGTCGAACGAACAGTTTCATACTGCATTGTAGATGTGACAAAGAATAACATGCAAATCCTTAATCCAATTATATGTCAGTCATGTTACATTTTTCAAAATACTGCATGAATTCATTCAAACATTTATACTACCTGTCAGAAATATGCTCGATGCAGACAAAATAAGCTTGAAAGTTAAAATAAGCAAAGTGCATTTTGATTATATTGCAGTAGATCGGTAACTTCCATGTACAAGTGAATAAAGACCTTTGTCACACTACAGGTTTTTTAGATCACCTGGGTCTTTACATTTCAATGCAATATGTAGTTGTAGTTGCATGTTCTAAATCAAAAATGACAACAAATATCACATACTTCATTCTGTACTGAAAATTTCAGTGCAAAATTCTTGATCTTCACCACAAAAACCTGCAAAAACAAACATACACAATTGTGCAGGCAACCGTAACAAACAAGAATGATCCAGCGATTTTCTATCACTATCCCACCATTTTCAAAATCTTATCACCTAAACACACTCATGTATTAAATAACACCAAGTTTATTTAAATTTATCGAGTTAGTAAAAGTGCTGAAGTGGCATAAAACAGATGAAAAACCAACTCTGCCAGAAGACCAAGCAGTTTCAATGTAAACACTATTAAGCAGCAAGCAATAAACAGCCAGCAGTGCACATCTATGACAAGTAACAATATGCACATGCAGACTATGAAAAACTCTTACCGAGTTATAGAACTTTATCAGGTCACCGCGATCCTCAAACTGGAACGTGTTAGCAGCGCCAGCCATGCGAGTTGGCGTCGGTGGCTCACCATTTGGTTCAGTTATTGGCAGCGTGCTTGATGACCGGATTGCTGACAGACTGTCAGAAGCAGTCGCCTTACTGCTCCCAGCTGTATCATCACACATCAACCACATTACAGTCAACCAGCCAAAAATACCATAAACACTAATTAAACACTGGGACTGCTTTGCTATTACAGGCTATCTCTATAATTGCTATAATGACGTGTTTTCACAACTACAGCATCCATAAAAGACAAAAGTTTTCCAGCCCCCACTCAGTTTTTTCACTGACACTGACGGTTGAACAATGAGCACAATAATGAAAACAGTAACACAGATGAATAATAAGACACAAGCAAACAAAATTTATCGTTTTTAGCATTACGTGATCAACACAAGCAAGTGAACGCAGATGAACTATGTCGGTATATTTACCAGGTGTCTTGTCACGTCGTGTTCTGCGCTCATCCTTGACAGCGGCAGACATCGGTGAACTTGACTCAGCCGACTGATCCGACTTGTGATGACGACTGCTCAGCAAAACACTCCGGTAGATCTGAACATACATGGCAATTATAAGCATATTATGCATAACTACTTTTGGCACTTGTTAAATCAGCCAAATTCTTACCGTTTGCCACAGGTCCCCTCCTTATCTCTTCCATATTATCAAACCACTGGCTGGGAAACAGGAAAAGTAACATTGGCTTCGACAATTCAGGAAAATTTACTTATAACCAACCTAACTGCTAGCAACGTTGGAAAAGTAAACTGATTAAACAAAAATGAAAGTAAGGACAAAATACCACAGATCAGGACAGCTCAAACAAAATCTACAGAGACTGATGAAGCACTATTGTTAACAGCTACTGTATACTAATACTTACATGACTCTGAGCCTGAGGCTGAAGACGATAGCAACGCATTATATCCTGAAATGAACGATCTTTGCCCATCACCTAAACATAACAATACATTAATTAGCAATTTCACCAACATTCATTCCCTTAACACATAACAGTATTTAAATTCATCAGAAACAACTTACCATCTTCTATTAAAACCTTTCATCTTCTTACTATGGCTTTAAATACTAACTGAACAGCCACCTTGCCATACTGAGTATTGACCAGCACTCATCTTGCTGACCCATCAGAAATTCCTGGGACCTTAGACAGTGAATGAGCGAGTGACTAGGGTTATACGTCCCGCCCGACACAGTATAGGTTATTTCAGAAGCAGCCTTTGCAGGTAAAATTGCACACACACATAATAACGAAAAAAATGTTTAAATTTTATAGAAAGTTTTCTTTTATGAAACAAAAAACACAAAAAAACGACCTAAACCTGAAATTGTAAGAACTGCCAATTATAATTGTGCATATGTAATGATAATAGCAGTTCTAATAATCTTCCCTGTTATCCTCCAGACAGTCATCAATGCCATAATGCTGTCTATTGGAGGACAGGAGAAAGGACTTTAGACAAATTTTGTACTGTTCTTAAAAACACTGTACCTAAATTTTCATTGCTGTGTGGTGCGACTATACAAACCTTGGCCATGACGTAGACAGAGCACATAATGAGCTGATCAAGGTGTCGGTCCTTCATCAGATCGGTGTGTTGCATCAGACAGTGTTCAAAACACGTCCAGATCTGACTGCATAACTCTGTATCCACCTCCAGCCGGTCACAGAGCTCCCTCATACGCACACTCGACAGGTGATAGACCTAAACGCACACGTTCAGCGTAAATGTAAAGTCTGGACTGCACTATTTAATCAGCCCTCAGCCAGACATCAGTTTTCACTAACAACTAACTGACAGGTCGGCACACAGGTTGAATGGAAATGTAAAGTCCGAACCAAACCACAGCATTCAGCCAAACACAGTTTAATGTGCTGCAAACATTGTACTCAACGATGGGAATTGGGAAACATGCAGTTGGATAGGATGCCGTTTCCCTCACTTTTTCAGAGAGAAACACGTTCCCCTACTAATTTACTGTTAATGATGCAGAATAATATAAATTTACAATAAACTTCAATGTATTATGATAATTATAAGACAGAAAAAACAGAGCACAAAATACGTAAAAAGTCAAGCAATTTCACACACTAGTCGGACACAAAACAGACGTAACGCAAGAATCACATGAAATTACATTCCACATTTTGTAACAGCACAAGTATGAAATTTCTTCACATATATCAGAGCAATGCACAGCACTGTGCTATATCAGTGAAGCTACAAAATAATTATTAGCAAACAAAGATCTCTTAAAATAAAGACTGACGATGGCCGGAGTCCGCAAACTTGGGTCATCGTTATTTTTAGTATTTGCAGTATTTTTCTGTAAATATTAGAAGTTGCAATAAACCACAGACCTGCAATCAACTGAACGTATAGCATTACGACACATAGTAAAGTCCATACCGTACTGACAATGATGAAATTTAATACCTTAGAAATAGAAATCATACAATAACCAAATTCACACCATTTGTTCATGTTGTATATACCAACTTGTGTACCCAATTTTGTAACAAACAAACCACGTTTGACACAATTATAGTAAAAATACTGTACTAAAAATACCGACGTATGGTTTAGCAACAATGCATGCACACACAATAAAGTAGAAATCATACAGTAACCAAATTTGTAAAATTTGTTCCCGTTGTCTGTGACACTATGTGTACAAAATTTCGTAGTAAATGGACCACGCTTGACAAAGTTATAGTAAAAATACTAAAAATACTGATGGACCCAAGTTCATGGACCCGAGCATGGCCAATGTCAGTGCTTATTTTTAGGTCTATGTTGGCAAGACAGAAACTAATCAAGTATACAGGATACACAGAATAAAAGAGTGTAAATACTTTGCGGAAGAAGAGAGCCAATGAACCGGTCTGCTTTGGTTTGTTTGACGCTGCAGTAATAACTTTGTTTCCAGCCGTCGCAGAGAACTCATTACTAACATCAGCAGCTTTCTTTGGACTTGACTGACCCATTTGTATCGGTATTAACATCTATAAACAACATACAATTCACACTTCTGAATCATGCGAACCATAACGTACACCAAGCTAAGCCACTGCAGCAGATCCACATTACTAACATCAGTTGTTTTCTTGACGGTCTCAGCAGGTCTGGGCTGCTCCAAGTCGTTTTGTCATTGTTTCCGGAATGAAAGTTTTGCTTTCTTTAATCATTCCGGAAAGGCCCGTGTCAATCAAAAAGCTTTCTGGGTCTGAAGTACGCAAAGCCGGTGCAGCGCAGGAGGGTGATTGACATCACACCATGTCAGCCAATCATTGTTTACACGTTTATGTTTCGCGTCAGATTATGGAACTTATGTAGTTATGCACCGATTAATGTAGTTTTGTGCATTTTACTGTGCGTAAAGATAATCCTACAGGTGTGTGCATTCATCGGCTTGTTAGCCAGTACTTTTATTTACTGAGAAAATAAATTTGTAGGGCAGAAAGCACTTGTTTAGAGCTTTATTTACGTCATAGGCAATTCAAATTGTGGGCTTGGCAACATCTGTTCCGGGTCTACTGCGTTCTTTTTTGCAGTCAATCAAGAAAGGTCCAGGTCAAGACCGCAACAAATCACTGCACCTTTCCGGAAAGCCAAAAAAAACACAACCATTACATTACTTTTAAACCATTATGCTGACCATTTTTCTGAGGTTACTCCAGCTTATGCCAAATCTGCAGGCAAAAGTGAACTTACAGGAATTATCGGCACATTTTTTACAGAGCCGATGCCCTTCAAGTTGCCAAACCAAAAGCATTAAAAACAAAAGAGTATGAAAATCAAATCTGCAATATCCCAACTGCATATAATTCTGCAGTGCTGATGAGTCATTAAAATCTTGCTATACAGTGTATTCATTCAGAATGGCCACTCTCCAGTCATGATCAAATTCTCTGACTTTTGCAGACATTTTAAGGGAACATAGACACAGTATCGCTCCTTGCAACAGTAGCGATATGACGTTTATTGGCAACAATTTCACTTATTTTCCAAAAAAATTAAGTGACCAAATTTAGTGCAGTTTAAACAATAAAGGCAAACAAAAGCGGCTTACTGGCACCGCAAATTTAAAAGTATGGGAGTACAAGTCTGCAAGCGAAGCGAGCAGAAAAAATGGAGATGAACGTAAATATTCAACTAGTAATGAACAGTTTTGGGACACTTTTCTGTGACAAGATTTTTTCCCTGACATTTCCCTGACATGTTTCAAATTCCCTGACATTTCCAGGTTTTCCAGGCAAGTGGTCACCCTGTTCATTGCCAGAAAACTATGGCTACAATACAACTAAAACTACTGATAAATGGCAAAATAAAAATACAAGTTTCAAACTGTTGAAACTGTAAAAAAAAAAACAAATTAAAAATCACATATCTCACTTCAAAATTATCAAGCTGATTAACAGAATGTTTTCCAGTGCACGGAAACTGTGTCTCCAACATAGCAGAATTATTATCAAGTTTTGTAGTACCTGACGACCAGTTTTGTCGGCAACCAGCACCATCGGGATGGGAACAGGTTGACTGGGCGCATCACTGAGTGAGCTCCGACTGCTACTACTACTGGATGACGCCAGTCCATCACCGCTGTCAAACAGACGTCGTTTAGCACCGGTCCCAGCAGCTGGGGAGCTGAAGCGCTCGGCAGCAGAGGGTGACATACCGGCATTACTGTTAGGAACAAACTCTGCAAACACAATTAACACAGTACTTGCAATCTCATTATGTATACAAATAAGTGACAATTACACGACATACGTTTTTCAAATGCCAGACCCAAGTGCTGCGAGCCAAACGTGCAACAGACAATACAATCAGAATCTCTATTTAAACTCTTTTCGTGTTCCACATACTGTCAGACACATATACACCTACACATCGTTCTTGTTTCTGGAACTACTCCAGGCAAAGCTGGCCCAAAAAAAGATAACTATCAGGAATTGTTAACACCAAATGTTGTAGTGTGCAGGACACTTTCCACAACAATACAATATACAATAAAACACAAAACTTAATTTATACAGAACTATAGCTCTGCAGATTTAGAATATGACATCCTGAGTGAGCAGTTGTGACAGACAAGCACAAAGACAACAGTCAATTTTTAAACGTTTGCCAAAAGAAAGTAAACTATACCTACAAATGACATTGTCTGGCAGAATGTTGCGCAACTCCATATGTGGCAAACTACTAAATAATGCAGCCATGTTATAAACATTTCAAAACCTCACCTTAAAACCGACCAAAAAGGAAATTACTGAATCCAATCATCACAATGGCATACCGCGTCTGGCAGCATTTGCTGTGGCCGTGATACGCTGGATATCTCGGTGCACTGGTGGCGTAGAGAACCTCTGGCTCTGAGATGTCAACGATGTACTTGCAGATACGGCAGCTGCTTCCGATCCACTGCTCTCTCGTTCCAGCTGGCTTGGCAATGAAACCTGGTTTCCACACCAGCACAAATCTCAGTTTTTTTATCATACTGAACATAAGCATACAGCATGGTCAAAAAAGTACTGATTTAATTTCAGCTATACTATTCAGATCTGCAAATAATAATGCTACTTATTTATGTTTGACATGCAATATATAACTGTTCAACATTTACACTGTGTCTCAAAAAAAAGCATGTGACTACATTTTTTGCAATAACTGGAACAATGAATGTCCGATTATAATAATTTTTGGCACACTTATTAATGAGACTATATGTCATCGAAT
>Ga0056128_1003950_pt1 | contig 18455 bp, 11 predicted proteins | sample WorMetLIZISLAND2_FD_71113 | JGI IMG/M metagenome (GOLD analysis project Ga0056128, IMG submission 71113) | Marine gutless worms symbiont microbial communities from Max Planck institute for Marine Microbiology, Germany - Olavius geniculatus... ... | reverse complement strand
ATAACTCAAAAAGTTATGGACGGATCTTTCTGAAATTTTGAGGGTATGTCGGGCATGGCATAAGCTACAAGTGATTAAATTTTGGGGGTGATCCGGCAGGAATCCTGGATTCTGAATCACTTTGAAATTTTCGCTACCATTGCGTAAAAGGGGGCATAAGCGAACCGCTGCAAAACCGAAGATGTGACGCCACCTGGCGAATAGCTTTGCCTTGGCGGAGGTACCTGCAGGCTACGACTGCTTTCTAGTTACGAATGATTTATACGTCGTATTACCGCGGTTGATTCCGCTGACATTTCTAAAGCAACATCGTCAAAACTGATGCTCGTATCATACCGCGTAGTTTTTTTCGTTAAATTGGCACATTTTTGGTCCCAAATTTTGCCGTTCGTGCTCGCAAAGTTGTGAGTAAAGGTATGTCAACAGAGGGCTGCTAAAAGTGACTGGATTAGTAGTACTCAACATTCGTAAATTCGTTTAATAGTTGGTCACTTTGCAGAAAAAAACTGCAAAGATAATTTGTGTATCAGTGTTGACAACCACCGCTGGCTGTAAAAATGGCCCCAAAAATCAATCCTGTGGCCATGGAAATAAAACGAAAAACAATGTGCTAACTGTTAGCGTATTATTTATTCAGAGATCTAAATTTTCTTTTGCTATTTATGACACACCGTGCACGCAACAACAAGAACAGGCGGTGTTGCTTGTCTTGTCGAAAGCAAGGCTTGTTTCTATGCAAGAATGATCGGTCTCCATAATATCACAGAGAATCCCGATCCTGTCGTCCGCTGTCGAGAAACTTTCGTCGGTCCGTCGCATTTCATCGGACGCAGGCAGAGTGCGCCGAGCAATACAGAGAGACCGCGGCACGGTTACTCGACTGACTGGTAGCCATTAGGTGTCCGCCGGCGGCGCCGTCAAATTACCGATGATCGATATGTCGTCCGAGCGACGGCAAATTGAGCGAAATCCGATTAGGTCGGAACATATCACCGGACGCCGCGACGTCTCTATCTGTTAAACGGATTACGTCAATTTGTGGCCGTCGCGAATAATTCTTATCGAATTTAGCGACTGTCGAGAAAGAGACTGAGCGCCGCTCGCAGCGACGACATTCGTCTTGTCATAGCAACGCTCTTTGACCTCCACCGGCCAAGGTCACAGCCTCCTTGTGTCGCAATTAATGGCGGGAAAAGCCCGCGAAGAACGGACTAAATAAATAAAGATGTTCGTCAATGTGAACGTGAGCGAGTTGAATTTGCGAAATGACTTCTATGAACACATCAATGAGGCTGAAACGCCACCCTCATGTTACACTTACTTAAATATTTCCGCCTCAACTTAATTTGCTACAAAAATAAATATCTTCTTTGTTCGCTGATTACGCCGCCCGAATTTCTAAAAACCTTTAAAAATGCTGATATTAAACACCTTCGCGCAACAGACAGTACAACAAGCCTAGCTGTCGCTAGGATAGCCGACTGTACCAGTTATCAGTGACCTTCAAGGTCATCCAAGGTCGATAATTTTTGTGTCATCTAAAAAGGCGTATACCACTTCCTATTAGTGATTTATAGTACCCTTGGCCGTATCTCTCACCGTTTCCGAGATATGGCCAGTTTGCCGTTGAAAAACGCACATTTTTCCTACCCCCTTCATTCAACCCCAAGTTTGAAAATGTTCCCCTCGGAGTAGGTCGCTGAAATTTTGCATGCGCGAGTTTCACACGCATAGCTAATTATTCATGTAAAAAGTTTTCCCCTATGTGCTGCTGACGCTCTGTAAAAACAAATATGAACGTTTCCCATGGCTCCAGTAACCGGTGTCGGAATTTCGGATCAAAAAGTCAGAAGTCGAGGAGGTTAGTTGTGGGGTTAGGGTTACGGATACAAAGACGCTGACAACGATATCGTTATTGCCCTCAGAAACGCACAAGTACGATAACTGTGACCATAGTGCTATGCGGTATCGCCATCCCGGAAGTGACGTCATCTGTTCATTAATGAATGCTAATATGGCGGGTGTTGTTGGCGTCGACCGGACGTCATTGGGGGTCGCAGCACACTTCACTCAGTCGCAGGCGGTTGCACGACGTGTTGACATTTCATCGACCACGCGCGTCGTCACTTCAGCGCTGTGCATGAAACATTGTCTGTCGTTTATAATTCTGTGGTCCGTCCTGTCAGCACTCTGCAATCGCGCGACTGTTCTGGTCATGTAAAACGCGGACAGTGCGTAAACGATGCGGGGACTAGTCGTCAAGAAAAAAACAGCGCCACGCGTGTGCCTTGTCTTGTTTTCAGCATCGCTTGTTGCGATGGCAGGGGTCATTCTGTCTATAGCATTTAGGAGGGGGATTCTGTCCGAGGGGGTTGTCCAAGAGATTATGTCTGGCTGATTTTGTCTCTTTCCCTCCGGTACAACTCTTTGCTGTCTTTGTTAGCCCGATCCAGTTTATCTTTGTCGTTTCCAGTGTTAGGCCTATGCCCTGCGCAAGTTTGTTCCATTGCTATATGAATTCTGGGTGCGCGAGCAGTCAGTCCAAAATACTTCATTTTCCCTTCTTTCGCTCGAGGTTAAAAGCTTTCTATGTTTTACATTCTTGTCTATTCGTTAAAACGTGTAAATCAGAATCAATCCCATTACCAACACTGCGGTACCTATAGATAAGACCGCTCTGAGACAGACCGGTCAGTGCGCTCGCCATGCAGACGAATGATTTAATTAACCCCAAGGTGACACCGCGATGCAGCAATTAACTTAATTTGTCGAAGCTGCTTTCCACGATATTGCACCAACACCGTCTCAGCATTCTCCCACTGTTCATCTATATCGCCACAAAATATTGACATAACAACAATCTACAACCTCAACCAAATTACGATAGAACATGTTTATCTCGAACGGAATAACTTGAAAAACTTACGGATTCATAAAATTGGCACATTATTGTACAGATAACGCAATGAAGTTTTTTTTACCGAATATCCAAAATAAACAGTTTAGCTTGTAAATGAAAGTTCAATAGCTACTTCTTGAGTGGCGGGCGACTAGGTGGTGACATCTATGTACCTAGAGCAGGGGCGTTTTCGTAATACAGCCGACATGTGCCAGGAGGAAAGCTGCAAGACGTCGGTTTTTTGTCTGCATCAGCCGAGCAGGCCCGTCAAGAGGGGAAGGGAGGAAGTTTTTCCCGGGCCCCGCGACATTTAGGGACCTGCCGTCGCTCAAAAATATACAGTACACCAGAACGCGCCATTTTATAAAGCAAAATTCCAAAATTTCTCCCCAAAAACATTCTCGCAGGGCCTGTCTGGAGAGAAAATGCTTTCCCCGGGGCCCCGCTGTCACAGGCTCTCGACGTCCCTGCAGCCGAGATTCTCGTTCGTCCATGCTTGCCGCTAATTAAACCGGCGTGTGAAAAACTACAACAATACCCTGTTGTCAGCCGTATGCTGCAACTGCTGGTGACAATGCTTCTGCTGCGGCAGCGTGACGATGTCGCAGATGCGCATCTCTCGGATGCGGCGACGGATTCAGTGGCTGGCATTGCGCCGCGTTCGTGTGTATGCGTGTGTGAATTAGTAGGCGACGAGACGACTTTCGACCCGACGGGTTAATTCAATTTGAAGCTCTTTGCGATCCACGCGGCGGCGAATGCATTAGACCGGCCGCGGCGTCGCCGATACATCACACATTAAGTGAATAGACAGAATTTACATTCATCGATCAGCCAACCGAGCGCCCGGCTCAGTATAGCGTTTTATTCACGCATCGTTAATTGACACCGTGACCCAGGCCGATCTGTCTGTTGCCAGCACGCAAGACGCCAAGCAGCCTCTTTTGATTCCCGCAATCGGAAAACATGGTGGCTAGCTGTCCTCGGAAACGATCAAAAGTCTCATTTGTATTTAATTTATGTCAAAGACTGTTGAGAAATGTGTCGCACTGTTGCATGTCGCAATAAAATAGGCCTACAATTTAGTGCTAATGTATAATTTGTTAAGGCTCAGCCAGCTCTTATTGAACTAAGGTTTAACACTTTGAACATAAGTTCAAACATAATGGATGCTTTTGTAATTATTTGTCAATTTTTGTTCTAGTGCTTTATTTGTTGTTTTACTACTCCTGTTTTACGACAAAAATAATCGTGTCATAGCACTTGAATTGGCAGCTTTAATATAAATAATTGTTTGTAATAACGTAGTTATTTTTGCGTTACCTGTATGCATGTGTTATGCTGTACAACTGTGAGGAATGAAAATGAATATATTATTGTAGTTAAGTTTGAGTTCACACGTCCATAGGTATGGTTATCTCGCAGCGAGTTATACCACAGCGTGTTATCGTAGTACACGTCGCTTCGTCTCAGAACGTCGTCGTACGACTTCCGTACGATTGTCGTGGGAATCTAGCAACGCCACAAGTCCGTCGTCCGAGAAGTCGTCGTCGTCGTCGTTGTCACAGGCCCAGTCGTCGTAGTCGTCGCCCGTATCAATCAGTCGCATTGCATCGCGACGCTGCTGGTCGCCACATAACTAATCAACGGTTTGCCGTAGCCTGTCAATAGCCAGTCAGTCGGCGCGACCGATCGCACGTTCTGCCGCCCGCACTGATATGCTTGGCACAACGGAGACGAGACGACAAGAGCAACAGAGGCGAAAACGAAAATGAAAAAAAAGAATTCTAGCTGAATTAATTACGTCGACTGAAAATAAACCTTTGGTAGCCGAGATTGCCAGTGAGCTAATGTAATACCGGGGTTTGAGTTTGACTGATTAACGCAAGCGATAACGCGGCATGTAGAATGTTTAGACGACGACGAATAAAATAGATGCATCTTACTTCATGCACATTAAGCGAGTGAGCTAAAAGTAGCTAAAAAAATTACTATACAGTAAGCCTATAAGCAACTGAAACTGAAAAAGTTTCATACTATCAAAAAAAGCTACCGCAGCTTCTTACATAAAACTTCATTGTAAATTTATTGCAGAGCGTGACAGTGAAAGGATTTTTAAAATCGGTCAATTTGGGTGAAGACATAGAGAGAGGGAGAGAGAGAGTATTTATTTGCCAAAACACAAATACAATGTTATCATACAATACTACACACTGTAGGCGGGCTGCCAAAAAAGCAATCGCTTATCAACGCTGGCCACCCATAAAACTATAAGTAATTAATTAATAACACAGTATCCAAAGATAAATAAAAGAAAAGAAAAAAAAGGAAAGTGCAATAGTCAGTTTCAAACAATATGATTATAACAAATTACAAATACACCGTGTCCAGAAAAAAGTCTACACTTTTTCCTAAATAACTTCAACAAATGTAAATTTACTTTCATAATTTTGGCACACATTATCACAATGATACGCTTTACTAAAACATTTAAAACTTATCCTTAAATTTTACATTTTAGTGAGTATAGCTAATGTAATCATGACGTCATGAAAAATGCCATTTTCGCGGAAAGCTAACGTCTAAATGAGCCTCTGCAATACAAAAACCAAAAAAAACACTAAAAGAAAATTGCAGTAAAAAAATTGAGACACTGTTGTCATAGAAATAAGTTACTTTTTATCAAAAATTTTAAACCTAATCTTGATTTTCGCCATGTTAAGTGTGGCCGTCGTTGTGCCGCAGGCGTTATCAGCGAGCAGCGTCATTTCTGCAGCATGCGTTAGCGTCGCGGCAGTGTACATTTGTAACAAAGTTGTTGACTCAAAAGTTGGTTAATAGCAAGGTTTATCATTGCTGCTGACAACTAATGTAGCTACAAGCAAAAAGACTATTTTTTCTGCATTTCTGTTTATTCTGGTATGGAGTAAAGTAAGAATACGAAGAGTGTTTTATTATACACGGCAAAGTGGCGTCAGTATTCGGACAAAGTGGATTATCAGTACACTGGCAGTTGCGCGTTACTTTCTTAAATGTTGCTTAGCAGAAATTATAAACATTATGTTCAAATTTGTTAAAGCTATTAACCGAAACACTGTTAGCGTTTTTTCACGTTGAATACAATAAAAACAGCATTTTCAATGACGTCATGATTACGTCAGCTTTACGTAGTGACATGGCAATATAACAAAAATATTTCGACAGTTTAATAAAGTGAACATTCAAGACGACTCATGCTAAAAATTATGAAAATAGGTTTAAGTTTGTCAAAGATATGTCGAAAATACCGTAGACTCTTTTTTCCGGACACGGTGTATTGACAAAAGTTAGATGGCACTTTTATATGGCCCACAATGTACATCTATAAGCGTTTTTAATACCGGTAGGCCTACGTGTCATGGTAAGTTGCATTTCATAAATTCATTTAATTCATCTTGGTCATACCCGGTAATAAAAGTTAAGAGCTTATAGTTTATTTTCTATGCTATATTTGCGTGATAAATTCCACACGTTACATATTTCAATGTCACTAACGGTAACAGATCTCTATAGTTGTCCTGTTGCTGAAGTCAATTATGAGTATAATGTAACATATACAGTATATATTGCTGTATATCTGTCTACCTGTATGCGAGCTTCGGAAAGGGCGAGTTTCTGACTGAGCTCCTCACGCATGAACGCGTCCGGATAATGCGTCTCGTCAAACAATCTTTCCAGCTCGTTCAGCTGCTCCATCGTGAAGTTCGTTCGACTTCGACGCTGCTTCAGCTTCTGCTGCAACGCCACGCCGCTTCCGCCGTGTTCTGACGTCATATCGGTCACGTGACGCTCGCCGCCATCTTGGACGCCATCTTGGAGGTCCAAGTGATGATGCTGCATCTTCCGGTCCTCGCATCTGCCGATGTACGAATCTCGGTCGTCAACAGCTGCTGTCACTGCAACAATGCACTATTGCAATGAATAGCAATCAGCAATATCGTCTTTATGCAACTCGGACGATACAAGTAAAACGTATATACGCTTCTAAAATTATAACAGATCCTTCACCACAATGCTTGTTTCTGACAGTCGTCGTCGTATTACGGTACTTTTTCTTCACGCGTGACCTGTCTATAACGAACTTAATTGAATTACATTTCATTCACACACGTTTAATTTGTCGTATTTTATATTCAAATACCCATAGCAATAGCTGTCGTCCGTTTAGTGGTGAAAACGTTTCGTCACATTTTTGCGGGTTATTCTGTTTCAACCTGTGCGAGTAAACCCAACAATTTTCATTGCAATTTATGACATTTGTTCTTTGTACTTTTTATAAGCAATAAACAATAGGCCCCTAAATCCGTATACAATGCTGTACGATGCTATATACAGGGCATCGTCGGTTCAACGGCGTGCTCTAAAATGTTTCCGAAATGTAATTTAATGAACGCAGTGGCAACTGGAAATAAGTACGTGCGAAATCATGGCGTGCCGAATGATGTAATGTTGATCTAGCGAATGGACACCGGCAATTAGACGGGCCTTAATTTTCGCGCCACATCGTCGCACGACATCTGTCGGCTGTAACATGACGCGACGCTCTTTAACCCTTTATCGACGTCGACGCGAAATGGCTTTTTACGCGCGACAGCAAGTAATGCTAAGCGCGTCTTAGCTATATGATAGGCGTCCGTCCGTCTGTCCGTCACACTGCTGTATTATGTCGAGATGATAACATTTTGCTGGTAATGGCCATGTGACTAATATAGGCATATATGAATATTAGGCCTATTGTACATGTATTTGCTTATATTTTTCTCTTTAATTGTATGTTATCTATTTTGTTGTTTATTATCTATCAATGATGGTAAATTAAGATTTTTATTCTGTATGCAATGAACACACTCCATGGGGTTAAAGCGGACTGTTCGTAGTGTGCGGTAGAGACGGGACTTAGCCGTGGACACCGGCAGTGAAGCGAAGGTCAGTGTCAGATCACCGGCAGTGACGACATAATTACAACAGTGAGCGACTGACCGATGATCGGCAACAAATTGAACCAAGACAGAGAAAGAATCAATAATCGCCTGCCCCGCAGACAGCGACAGAAGCTACAAACTGCCTACCGGTAATGTTCGTCGCTTAATCGACCTAATCTTGAGCACACATTGCACACTGTAATTGCTTGCTCCCGCCGTATTAGCGCCAGCTGCCACGCTGCAGCAGCATGGGTGACGTAATGATGATGAGTGATGACTCTTGACGCTCAAGTGACGTCACAGATGCGTTTAAACAATGCACCGTCAATGGCAGAATGTGACTACATCTAAAATAGGCGGCAACGGAGCACTCCAGTCACAAAACTCAACTACGTTTTTAACAACGTCAAAGTAATTGAAATTTAAACAGTATGACTTTACCCTTTTGTTTTGTCAGTCCAATCGAATTAAACTTAATCGTAAAGCTCTCTAGTTCTTGCCTTCATTTTTCGCAATTTTAATCTGTGACGCATAGGCTATTTCAACAACAGTAAATTGCACCGAAATTACTGGAGATATATAGGGACAACAACACTTGCGTATAAAATTTTTAGCACAGAACGTAGATTTTAACTTCTTAGGTTCAAGCAGTTCTCCGTACGTAAGCCTCAAATTTGGGTACCCTTTCATAAATATTATTATTTCATTGGACTGATTTCCCGAGTGGCGGCACCGATGCTGTCGCAAGTCATGTGAGCATTGCTCAGTTTACTTGTTCTGCCCACTAACTTTTTTTATCTCCACAACTGAGCTGTTCCTAAAGGTTAGGTCTAGTAAAATGCATTTTGCAGTCTACACCTTTGGATTATCGACACACAATCGACTTTGCGATTGCGACTTTGCGTTGGCGCGGTGTCACTGGCTGGACTCGGCGCAGTTAATCGTCATTTCAAGCGCGCCTCTCCAGCGACCGACCGCTCGCCTAGACATTCATCTGTGTTAGAGTCACTGTAGCCCTGCAGCCCAGCGCAGCTCGATCCTAATAGAGTCGCATTCCGTCTAATGCACTTGATTCAATTCTGACGACCGAGCGACACCTCTCTCACAGCGTGCGACGTCGCACACGACAAACAAACAACCGCGACGCGACGACGACGACGACGAAATTAATGAAATCCGATTAGCAAATACTGCGAGTCGGTCTAGAGCTGTTCGACCGGGTCATCGACTTATATTTCTTGTACTCGCTACTTTGTGGCATGCTGCAGTAATTTCTTAATTCACGTATTCTTTTTACAACGGGAAACCGTTTGCGCGTTTTTGCACTGATTGTACTCGTAAGTGTTATCACAACGATGGATGATTGTATGCTTTTTTGCACACCATGTTATCTGAAACGTAAGTTGTTTAACTTAGGCTGTAAGACTAAACTCGAGTATTTTTTACAAAACGATTGTTACTGTAAACAGAAAATCGCAATTAATATAGAATATTTGAGTTACTGGTATGACTGTGTATAGTAGTCGATGTTTTTTCATAGTCGCAATTCTCTAATTAATATTATGTTAGAATTGTTAGCACGTCACTCACAGAGTCACGCTGCTGTGAGTAAAAGTATCCCAAATTTTAATCTTTGTTTAAATAATTGGCAAATAAATTACATATTCACGTCACGATTTTCCGCATCTGCACAGCCCTGGCGACCGTGCGACATCCAGCAAATTGCGATTCACGTGCGTTTCCCACCACTTTATCTTCCAAAACGACGCTCGCTAATCGGTTTAGTGCTGGGACAAATTAACGAAATAAGGTTCTCCGATGAGGCGACCAACTATATAGTCAGGCGATATGTGGTTATTAATTCATTAGGAAATACTCGAGTGGACACGACACTCATATGCACGGTTATTTATTTATCTGCTCTTTCCATAACGAAATGGATGGTTGTCGCATCAAGGCTTTGGCGTGTTGCCGAAATAAGCCTGCATCCATGTCGTCTGTCGGGTGCAGCAAGCGTCTTACGTTTTTACCACTGCCGGTTTGCAATCCACAGTATACGGTTTGAATTTGATCAATCTTCGTTAGCAACTTATCCAATGATAACCGAGACCGGTTTTCCGTTACTGTTCACAGCTTTTCTTGATAAACTTTGCTTCATAACCACTTTCTTAAAGGAGCAAATGTCAAATGTCAAAAGTAGATTTATATGGTGCATTCTCGTAAAAACCTCTAATGCGCAGCTTTTTTATTACAACTGTTACGGCAATTTTGTTTATTTTTTTTGCTAAAACTATATTCTGTTATTTACACAATAAGCCTAGTGATGTCAAGGATGTCAATATGCCATAGTAGGAATTTACAAAAAGCTGTTTGTATCGGTATCAAAAACTGACATCTCCTCAGAATATGACGTTTTTTCTGTGCCAATTTTTTAGGCGCGGTAGCATAATGCTTCGCGCGTTTTAGCCATGGCCAAAGTGTCTGTCTGTGTGTCTGTCTGACACACTGCTGTATTGTGTCAAGATGTCGAAAGCTAGAATCACGGAATCTTCACCATGGCTACCACGAGAACTCTAATTTTTGTGAAAAAAAATTTGATACCGCTAAGTGAGTGGGTTCCCTCAAACAAGGGCGCGAAAAAAAGTGTAGCTCTTTGAAGTGGTTATTTTACCGATATTGGCTCATCTAGCATGATAACGGTCGCAGATAGGCAGAGATATGCTGTTTATCATAACAAGCACTCGTGACGAACTTTTTAAAGCTATCAACATCGATGACCTTACACGACCTTGACTCCCTCCGGCCTTCCCAAAAAAAGATGTTATTAAATTTTTTCGCGATTTCGGGCTGCGACATACCGTTTAAGAGTGAATTGCGCCGAAATGGCTGAAAATAGACCGAGACAATTTGTATATAAAATTTTCAGCATTAAACGTAAATTTTAGTAGTCTAAGTCCGACCCCTAGGTTTGAGGAGGCCTGCGCACACGGGCCTCAAAGAGGGCCACCTAACTAAAAGTGGTTATTTTACCGCTATTTATTCGTGTATCGTGAAAACGGTCACAGATAGGTACGGACCTGCTGCACATCATGACGAGCACCAATGGCGAGCTTTTAACGGCGTTAACATCGATGACACTGAATGACCTTGGGCCCAAAAGATAAAGGTTTTTTTAGTGTTTTTTTGCAATTTTCGGCTGCGGCGCACATTTCAAAAGTGAATTGCGTTAAAATTACTACAGATAGAGCTGGACAACCTGCATAAAACTTTTTAGCATAGGCATATAACATACATTTTAACCATTTGAGTGTTCAAGGATTCTTCCGTACGGAGGCCTCAAATTTGGGTACTCCTTCAAGACGCATTAATATTTTATTGCACGCTGTACAGTGATTGCCCAAATGGCAGGACCGATGCTGTCGCGCGTCACGTGAGCTTTCCTCAAATTACCTGTGTATATTCACGAAAAGCTCTTTGTATCGTCGTCAAAAATGACATCTCCTCAAAATTCGATTTCTTCTTTGCGCTAGATATTGTATACTTCTTTCGGAGTAAGCAATGATCATTAGACACTAATTTGTATTAGGCTAAAGACAATTTTAGTTGAACGCAGTTATTTACGATGTTTTATGGAATTTCGTTTGATTGGGACATAATGTACGACATATACCGGGTGGCGCAAAAAAAACGTCCCGAACATTTGCATGCGTTATTCAGCCGAGTGGACGAAATGAATTAACACAAAAACATTTATGTAATGATTAAAAATCAACGAATACGTGTAGGAATTTTCGCCCAAACACTTCTGTATTGGTCGTGATAAAACAAAATAGCGTTACACGCCATGAAGCAATTTTTGAAAGCGGTTCATCATTTGCGTTGCTGCTCGTACGCAGGCTATGCCAAAATGTCACAGTAGGCCGAATCATCAGTAACTGATCAGCAGAAAAAGTGCTGAATAGGTTCTTTATTCTCCTTTGCCACTGCTGCTAGATGCTTTCCCCACTGCTATACGGCTTTTCTGATTCTGGCTGTCTGATGCAGCATCATGCCATTTGTCTGAGATAACATGCTGAAGATCTTTGAGTTTGCAAACGGTTTACGTTTTTCTCCATAGACAAGTTTTTGCAAGGTATCCCAGACTGAGTAATGTAGTGGATTCAAATCTGTTGAATGTGATGTCCATTTTTGTGAGCTGAGGAAATCAGGCATGTTTTGTTGAAGAAAATTTTGAGTTGCTTTGATGAAATGTAATGGAATGCTGTCTTTACATAATTGGATTTTTAACTCACCGTACGTCATTAAGCGGCATTCAGTGGTGTCATAAGTGAGGTCACTGAAATTTATAAGCAAGTGATAGTATATTGTATATAGTATATTGTTTTACAAATGTACAAAAGAAAATTTATCTCTGTAAAGTATACGCGCCATTATGGTTATGCAAAGTTCGAGACGTTTTTAGCGCCACCCGATAGGCCTATTTAACAAAAATATGCCCTAGAAAAAAAACTGCAGTTTGTGCACGTGTTAACGGTAAGTAAGTAAGTAAGTAAATAAGTAAGATTATTTAGAAGGCGCAATTTGACAATAGCCACAATGCGCCGCGCTCTCAACGCACGAACAAAAATGTCTTAAACTGCTGTTTAAACTGTTCAAAGTTAATGTCAGTTTGTCTCAGATGAGCTGGCAGACTGTTCCACAGCCTAGGACCTGCAGCAGCAAAGCATCTGTTTCCATAGCTGCTGCAGGTCCGTCTGACGACATATGTCCTTCAGTTGGCAGAACGCAGCTGACGACGACTTTCATCGGAAACCAGCTGACAGTCGGCGACAACGGCGACATGCAGCGACTAACTGATCGCTCACAACAAAGAAAATAATATCATTGAATATCACATCGTTTAATTAGTGTCCATGTAATATTAAATAACATAACCATCTTACGATGTTTGAAAAATAAAGACGTATACAATGCAATAAGTTTAACTAATATGCAGCTACCGTACAGTACAAAGATGGCGTCCCAACTGACCATGATCTCTGGAAAACCTAGTGCCGGCTACAGCAGCTGCAGGCGCTTCTGTCGTCTCCATAGAGATGGCGTCACTGGGTGTCATGGCAACGGCTGCGCCTAGTGACGCAAGTTTCTGCTGCTGCTGCAGTGAATGTTTGACGTCATCAGCGTTGCAGAACCCCGCCCTGACGGTTGGTGCAGCTGATGACCAGTTGTCCAGTTCCACCGTCGACGATGTCTGCCACACATGCATGTTATGCACACTTTAGCGACACACCAGCGATACATGCATGTTTCATTCAGTCACCAAAGCATGTAAGAATTTGGTGAATAGAAGATTGCCCGGAAAAATGCAAGGTTCTAATTGCCACCGCTGCTAAAATGTAGCACAGCTAAGGCTGTAAATAAAGCGCTTCTGGTCACGACTCAGACACATGTACAGCAATTCTGGCGTGTTTGCTATTGCATTATACATCAATTAATTGTTATACAATTTCACTGTATAATGAGAAGCGTTTGAATCAACACTTGGCGATATAATGTTTAGATACATCGTTGTTGTCTGTGTATAAAATGTAAACAGTAATTGCAACAACATTATTGCATTCTATATACTGCAAAATTCTATCAGAACTATGTCAATATTTTGATCTGCCCAGTGTTGTGATTAAAAAAACAAATAAAGACATTTGTGACCGTTTTAAAGTAGTTAAATAAACTTCGTGTACTATATAGGTAAGATTTATTTCAGTCATTCCTTTTGTTGTTTGTTGTTTGTTCGTTTCTCCCACTGTTTATGGCAAATAAAGATGTTCACAATTTCTAATCATAACAGTGTTAAGAAGCAAAATTTTCTCACGAGGCTGGGATGCTGGCGACGATGCGACGTGACGAGCGCAGGTTTCGTCGGCTGCTGCAGAATGATGTGGCGGATGCCGTGAGACAGCTGAGGACCAGGTCTGCGGGAACCATCTTCGTCCACAGCCTCCACATCGATGTTCTGCGCCGGAGACGAAGTACCGGGTGCTGAGACAGTTACTGATGATGATGATGATGCCGCAGGAAGATGATGACGGGCAGGAGAATTTTCCAGCTGCGTCGTTTGGGGTTCGAAAGAATCCGACACGAATTGAGCCAACCTCTCCATCCGGTCTGTCACGTGACCTACACGACTTCCGGTCCGATTTGCTATTTTCCACGGTTCTAAGTTTGGTAAAGATTAATTATCTATTAATGCTGCCACTTCCACAGGCCAACTTTGTAACGCCAAAAGCTGGCTAGTGCCTCTTTTTCGCTCAACAATTCGGCAGCTTTGTCAGCGCGCCTGGAGAAATTCCGATTTCGGAACGAGCAGAAAGGATGACAATCAGACTTGCGATTCAAGATAGTGGCAGCGGCATGTAGCGCTGCAGGTTGCGCTTTTTTGCTGGCAACCGACATGCGCTGACAGCAACGACATTGGTCACTGACTGAGCTGCCACGCCTACCTGGTCAGCGCTGGCTGCACGGTGTCGCCGTCTCGCGGCACCGTTTGTGACAACGGCGTCAGGGCCTAGACTATCTGCCGAAACCGACAGATTGTTCTTTTGTGCACAATGCAACGCTTGGCGGCCTCCTAAACGTCAGTGCGCTATCATGATCACCGTTTCACATTTATTAACCGATTTATGGCACGTTTAACGTCGAAAACATGTTAGGCTAAACATCATTTGACCATCAAAGCAACTGTTGGATTTTGTGCGTACTGCCGTTCTACACTATAGAACGATGATGATAATGACGTTTATAACGAACTTGAACAATGTTATGTATGAAAAACTAATGAGTTGCAATTTTGCACAACTGACGTACAAACTTTGAAAAGTAGGCAAAAGTCGGACCTACACTTTGTCATATTTTCTGATACACAATAACTGGTACGCAATATAACGCTCTGCGTTATGCATGAATAGAACATATATTGTGCTACTATTTATAGTGAATAAAGATGTATATGTATAAAACATTTTCGTAAATCGACTGGACAAGAAGAGAAGCCAACAAATTCGCCTCAACGTCCAACAGCATTGATTGAAAATTTTCGTTTAACCATTTAAAACAAACATCTAAACTGCAACATCCGTCCGTGCTAGGGAGAACTGAGATATCAATTAGTTAGTTAGTTAGCAAAAGGCTGTACCAATGAGCTTCCTATTAGCGAGTCCCACGTCCAATTATGCAGCGGTAAGCCTGCTGCTCACGTCTCCAATCTGCTCCGTCAGTTACAGGCGGCCAGCTAAGCCAACAGGTGAATAATGAATATAATTGGCGTTAATCCTCTGCGTGCTGACTTTGATCACCTTACCGTCAATTAGAGGACAGTGAATTGGCGACGACGACGCTGGTCTCCGGCTATCGGCTCTGTGGTTCAGTAGCCGCAATGCCGCTCTATCTCAGTGGCGTTTTCTCTACGGTACGAGAACAACCCCCGTAAGAACGAAAACGAAAACGATAAGACTGGCGTTTCGTTGACAGAAAAAAACTGGAATAGAATTAGTTTAGCTAACGTTTTCGACAGCAAGTAAGTCTACGACGTACCAGTTGAACTGTAGGCTAAGTAGTAAGTAACTTTTTACGTTTGTATTATAATTCTATAAATTAAAATACTGAATTATTAAACGCTAAAAATCAGCTTATATTTGGTTAAAAATTAGTAGCCCATGTTGTGCGCATTGTACGTTTTTGGCACTTATTGAAGAACAAACAGTAGATAACAATAATTCAATATAATGTCAGTTGAAAGTCAACTGAGTTTAGGCTATCTCATAACTTGTTTCTCCTGTTCTAGGCGTTTCTATTTTTTTTCTTTTGAGTAGTAAAATTTTTTTAACATTAAAACTCGTGAACTTACCAAAAATTATTATTATTATTTTGTCAAAACTCAAAAAATCAATCAATCGATCAACAAATGCTTTTATTTTAGGCAACAAGCACGCATAAAAACTAAATTAAAACATAACACAAGTCATGTGGTTATACCAAATAGGTATCGTTTAGTAAGTTATACATGCAGACCACTACAATGCTAGACATTTACCGAGAAAAGTAGATAACAAAATATTATGACCAGTATTGGAATCTGTATACTGTATCTGTCCATGACTAAAGCATCACCGCTATGCCTATAGACAGAGGACGTCAAGTCTGGTCGTTGGTCGACGATGCCGTGACGTGCGTCCATACATCACAGATCCACGGCTAGTGCACGGAGACCGTCAGACACACAACGTGACGACTCTGTCATCGCTGCTGTGCTAATTACAGATCGTCGTTCCAGTCGCTAATTCATGCCTGCGACGCGCCAATCTGCAGAATTGGATGTCGAACCGCGACCGACGCTGCACAAGTATATATACGGCACATATTGCCGACCGCTGCCCACCTTAGCAATACATCACGTGGAGGCTTATGTTTGCTTTGTAGCCTATTAGGCCGATGGCGACGCTTCAGCACAACGGAAATGTGGCGAAATTCGATCACATTATTCACATAGGCCTACAAAATCAAAACCGCTCTAAGCGTCGGCAATATTCTTCGCAGGTGATAACGTCTACGAAACGAATCTGCACCGACTTTTGCACTAATTTCTTTACGAGGGCTTTTATACACAAATTGGTCTTTACTCAGAATTGTAACCTGTGGTGGCTTACAAAGGAACAAAATCTTAAAACGTGCAAATCAAACCTCAATGTTTAATGACAGAAAATTTAAATAAGCATCTATACGCTGATGCTGTCACATTACAGTGAAACAGTAAACAACAAGGTATGACACTAAAAGTTACGCAGCACTGCAAGATATTCAAGGCTTGGATCAGAAACCTTTTAATTTTGCTGTTAATCGACATGTAAATATGCCCTATCCCATTTTTGCACACGTTAGCGAAAGAGTGCAGGGTATAAGTCTAATGCTGACAGTTATCCAAAAGAAGAGTTGGTTTTTAGCTACGTGAAACTCGATGCGGCGTCACACTACCGGACTGCTGCAGACGCCCAGGCAGATGCCGAGAAAACATAGGAATATTACGCCGTATCATATCGCACTGCACTGCATGCTCCGGTACATAATTTAAAGAGCAAGTGCCATTATCACCGGCAGTGTGTGTATGTGTGTGTGCCAGTTGATGATCGTCAATCATTACGCTGTATAGGCTTACACATTGGTAGTCCGGATAGGCCTACTTATCGTTTCTGATCCAGTCACTCCCACGTTTGGGAACATCTCAAATGTGCCTTTACGTTGCGTAGGACGGTAACTTGGTTGTAGTTTGAGCCAGCGTTTTTTTATTAATAACACCGACAATTTCTAACGCGCCGTAACACAGGCACCTATTACAAGGGAGCGAAGAATTCTCTTCCTTGGTTCTGAGCGAATTTGTGTGGCGAAAGTCTACAAAAAGATACCACATAGGCTAACTCAGCGGCCTCTTCCTTAAAGCCCCAACAAAAAATTGTAGCGAGTGTGGGACGAAGAACAAAAGTACGTGTGGGTAATAAGCCTTCGTTCCTCAGCTCACATGCAACAAGGAGGAATAACAGCAAAACGTGTGGCAGGTCAGACTACATTTTACGTAAATAGGGCACTCACTATAACATGATGTTAATAATGATGCTAACAGCTAATATAAATTGTTGACAACACTGCACAAACTATGACCTATATCTTGTGGCTACGTGTGCGTGGAAAGAGAATGCTTGTTGTATTTGTTTGCGCAGGTCCATCCGTCATCAGCGACAGCAACTATACTATACAGTCTCACCTCCAGTACGGCATGCTACCTACTCGCTTATCATCATCATCGCTGCTCTGCTGTCCGCATCATCACGCCGTGGTCGGTCGGTAGGCGCTATTTAAAACCGCGCAGCAGCCGCAGCAGCAGCAGCAACAGCTGACGACCTACAGTTAGCAGTGAGCCGGGTGTTTAAACTGCTACCCGAACACGTAATAAACGCGTGTTGGGAAAAACCCGTCGTCAGTATCAGTGGTGTCATGTTATCAGGTCATGTGCAAAATTTATACTGTCCCTCTTACATTATAAAAGATTATGGGTGCATTACGTAGGACCTACAAAGTGCATAGTAATTGATGAGAGAGAAGTTTATTTGCCATATCAGTCACAACTAGTACAATGACAATTTCACACAACGGCAGGCTGCCAGAAAGGAAAACTTCATCACAGCTGGCTACCTATGATAACTATAACCAATAACTGTAAACAATATAATAAAAATAATAATAACAAACAAAAAGACAGACGAATAATGCAACCAAAATGATTAATAAAGAATGCACAAAACAGATATTGCAAATTATGAAGAAAACTGGGTTAGTTTAATATTAGACAAAATTATTTATGGCAATGCCTCAATATAAATTTTTAATTTACATTTGAAAAAATTGATGGAAGTAATTAACTTTAACTCAAAAGGAAGCTGATTCCAAAGATTACTACCCATGGGCGTTGGAACAGGGGGAGCAGAGGGAGCAGCTGCTCCCCCAACTTTTGGCACGGGAGAGCAGACCATAGCTCTTGCTCCCCCAAC
>Ga0056128_1003949_pt1 | contig 18456 bp, 14 predicted proteins | sample WorMetLIZISLAND2_FD_71113 | JGI IMG/M metagenome (GOLD analysis project Ga0056128, IMG submission 71113) | Marine gutless worms symbiont microbial communities from Max Planck institute for Marine Microbiology, Germany - Olavius geniculatus... ... | reverse complement strand
GTTAACATATGTAAGTAGACGACTTTGGCGCTTTAGTTTCAAAATCAAATTGATTGGACTATTATGGCACTTAATGTGTGTAAAATTAAATGTCTAATTTAAATCTTTGATGTGCAATTTTTTCAAAAGTCTGAATTTACCAGTAATTTTGCAATTTTACCTTACCGTAATTTACCGTAAGTTACCGGTAACGTTACGGGAGCTTTAAACCCTATTATAGGCCTATCAAATTTCTCTTTGGTTTGCTTTCTGGTGCTTTTTTGCCTCGGAATGTCCCAAAATTGATGAACTCCACTGAAAGAGCTTTCACTGTGGTCAGACTTTTTTACTGGATTTAGGGGAAAGTGCTGTACAAGGAAGCAGGAAAATGGGGAGGAGAGGGACGGAGATATGAAAAGAAGGGGGTGGAAGCGAATAGCAAATTTGCTGCAAGATCTGAAGGGGATAGACACCGCTGATGGCTGGCCGAGAAAAACATTCCTCATTAGTTAAAAGTTTCATTGTTGAGACTGTTGTTAGTCTATGCAAAGTTGTTATTGTTAATGGCAGTTGCATGCTTCGTTGACGATTTGTAGAATATCGAAATTCATAGAATCAGCTGTTGTAGTTTTACATGGTACATATAGGCTGTTCATGCAGGTTGCAGATGGACGTTTTTCATTATTTTATTTTGTTGGTGTTTATTATTTTTCCACGTATTTGTTATACTGACCAGTGAGTATTACATGCGAGATTTACATTCAGCTTTGCCACTTGATCTTAACAGTAACTCGAACAAAACATTTTACATTAATTTTAACACTTTTACATCATTGACACAGTATAGGTCATCTCTAGGTGATTTTTTCCAACTTTATTTTCAGGGGCAGCACCAGGTTTTCAAAGCTAGGGGGCCGAGAGCGAGTGGCCGCAAGTCACAAAAGGGCATAGGGTGGAGTGTTCTCTTCCCACTAGGGATGAGGTCGGGTGAGGGACTATGTCCCAAACGCCCTCTTCATTTTTGCTTGTTTTGAAAGGCTTTATCGGCAACGGACAGCACATGTTACCATGAAGCAAATGTAACATGATACTTCGACATTTACATTTTTCAAATTTTGCAAAAAAAACTTGCTTTTAACTGAATTGCAGGACTTGAATTGAGACTATGTGAAGTTCGTTAGCCAAGTCATCATCAGCTATGGAAATTGAATCAGTGTGTCTATCGGTGCTGCTTATCATCTTCTCATTTCACAGCTAGCATGAAAAAGACAATAGGGCATTTTCAGTTAGGCGCGGTTTTCCTGATAGGCCTAAACGAGTTTATCTCAGATAACAACGGTAACAACCTGGTGTAGGCTTACGCGATGCCTGATATCGCCAACATTATTCGTGCAGTAAAAACGCTCTGTATAACATTATTAAATCGATGAATCACTAACTACATGTCAGAAGCTGGCACGCAGACAGGCTAACAGCAGGTAAAAATTGTAACTGGTGGTGGTAATTTTTTGGTCCATGTGCCATTTTTTAAAATGCAAAACGCTCATCATAGGCTCGTATTATTTCTGAACTCGTCGAAGTCGTGCATTGGAAGAGCTGAGATACTTAGCTAGCTAGCTATTCGTGGAATAAAATTTTGTGTAGCATAGGCCAACTATGATCACAATACAGCAGCATTACACCTGACGGACGGACAGACCAACGATAAATTATAATATGCTTGCGTTACCCGCTGCTGCAATAGCTTAGCGCGAGTGAAATGTTCTGTCAAGGAAAACGTGACATTCAATGATATCACCGACTAATAAAAACGCGACCTAAATGGCCAACTTTCGTTCATTAACTCTACGTAATTTTGCTGAGTCGCATGACGTCAAATCGCCATGGAGATAGACTGCGGTAGGCCGAATAGTCTCCTTCGTTCATTGACTGGACGTCATGGCGGCTGGGCCGTCGGTCGACAGCGTGTTGCAAGCTCTTGATGCACTTTACCATCAGCCCGACGCAGACGGAAAACACCAGGCGTCTCTCTGGCTAACGGAACTACAGTCCAGTGTATGTCTTACATTGTTTACAGGAATTAGGCGTATTTGTACGGTTTTTACAATTAAAGGGGCCGTAGCGCAGAGCTGGAGAATAGGAGGCATTTCTGGGTACTTGTCCGTTAATTCACCCGCACCCGATTAACTGCTAGGGTTAGGCTTATGTAGGGTTAGGGTTAGGGTCAGGTTTATGGTTAGAGCTAGCGTTAGCATTAACAAGATTAATTAACGTGATTAATGCAGCGGGAGCAATGCGTAGGGGGAGGTCAACGTCACACCAGACGGACGGACAGACGACATATGCTGGCACTAGCTGGTTCCAGTTAGGCAGAGTGCGTTTTGAACTTTTGAATGCAGGCCGATACGTGTTAGAAGTGCAGCAGAATGTGCGCAGAACGAAAGGGGCACCAACTTCGGGCTACAGAAAAACACATCATCATTCGAACAACAGCGTGTGAACTCGGATTCCAGATTCCACACATGCATTTAGTCTTTCAGTGAAGTTTTCAACAGCTTTGTTGATAGCACGCTGCAGTGCCTGTTTGCGTTTAGCGACCGCTTTCAGTTTTGGGCGAGAAAATTTCAATCAAAAATTAATAGAAAAAAAAACTGTGCAGACTTTGTTTACAAAGTTTACTTCATTTCAACAGGAAATAGCAAACAGCTTTAGGGGATACTTTTTGCAGCACCCTGTATGTTGATCAGTGGTCCGCGTGTTCCAACTTAAGTTTTAAGCCCTTTTCTGTCACTTTGGCTACTAAGCCGATAACCACGATTCGACGTAGGCTTGGTGACACTGTATCGACCATATGTAGTGCCAGTCTATATAGACTAAGATGATGATGTACTCATACTTGAATTATTTATCTTATGCTGTATGCGACACTTAATGCTGTCGTTGTACAGAACTATGCTTGGACAATCGCGGATCAACTTCTGCAAATGCACAAAGACGTCGAGTCTTGCTGCTTTGCCGCGCAAACGATGAGAGTTAAGGTGATACGGCGTATGTAAACGAGAAACATAATGTCGTCTCAAAGCCGACATTTATTATGCTGACGTCCCCTAACCTTTTACTTTTTGAGCTGGAAATTAACACATTTGAAACCGTGGAACATTCACTTTTACGCATTTAAAACCGGTAGAAATCGGACAGACAAACGGACGAACGGACAGGCAAGATCTGTAATACAGCTTAAATACGGCCGCATAATTATGTGTAAGACAGAATATAATCAACTTTATTCATCGAAAAATTCGATAGCATCACAAACAAAAAAAAAAGAAAAAAACACTAATGCATACGCATGACAGATACACATAGAGAGTTACAACAGTCTCAAATATGCTGGTTATTATAACAAGCACTAGTGACGAGCTTTTTAGCGATGTCAACATCTATGATCTTGAATGACCTTGAACTTTCAAAATAGTGGGTTTGGGGTTTCTTTGCAATTTTTGGCTGCGCCGCACGTGTCAAGAGCGAATTGCGCCGAAATTACTAGAGATAGATCCCGACAACCTGCGTGTGAAATTTTAGCATAGAACGTAATTTCAACAGTCTGAGTTTCGACCTCATAACTTTAAAAAGTATTTCGTAGAAGGCCTTAAATTTTGGTACTTTTTCAAGACGCATTATTATTTAATTGCGCGCTGTACAATGATTGGCTGCGATTGCCCAGATGGTATTACCGATACTGTCGCGCGTCACGTAAATTTTGCTCAAATTACTTGTTTTCTGTTAAAAGATAGATGTTTTTGTCAAAAATATTTCATGACATTGACATGGCATTTTTGTAACATTAATATTTTCATTTTTTTATTGTAACAATATGCTAATTCTTTTTAGTCAAGTCTAGTTAGGCTACGTTTAAGTTTTTTGTACCATTGACTGCCATTTTCTAGTAAAATAAAATACCGTATATAAATCATAACTTGTTTGCTGTAATGCAACACCCAGTGTAATGCTGTTTTAAATGTTATCTTTTGTTTTTTTAGGTCCAACAATCGTTTCAAAATGTATCACAAGACACTCAGAAGGTATAACAAATACACCACGATGTTAATTCACTTTGTTGTATGCAACGAGCTTTGGTTGTATGCCGTCACTTGCGAGTTCAGCAGTGCCAGTTGCCATTAGCTATAACTGTATTTGATTTCAGTGTTTCGATGTCTGATTTAATTTTCTTCTCTATTTTTGCACCTAGTTAGGAATTAAGCTTAATGTGCGGCCCACTTAACAAGTTACACGACGGGTTTTGTTTGTCCGTCCGCCCATTCTGTCACGTTTATCGCGTGCTTCTATAGGCCTAACACAAAAACAAAAATGCGTAGGAAAAAAACAACTTGCCGTTAACGTTTTCCAGAATAGGGTAAAATTCGTGTGCCAATTTTCGCAGCTTGACAGTTGTGCAGCTACCGGGTATACGTAGACGGCCGCATAATGTGTAGAATTTTGATGTCGAGTTGCAGACGTAGACATACATCTGTAAAGGTGCGTTCTCACTGCGCGCGTTAACGCGCGTGACGCGTTAACTTGCGTGGACCATTTTAGTTGACTGTTCAGTCAAGCCGTAATCCAATCGCTACCACACATTTGAGATCACGTCACGGCGTTAACGCGCGCAGTGAAAACGCACCTTAAGATTAGCAGGTGCGTGCGTATGCGCATGCATGTATACGTAATCACGTGATGCTGTGTGTGACAGTCGTTGCGATCGTCGTTGCTGTTACATTGTGCCAATATCACGCGTAATTCGCCCAGCCTCATTGTTACGCCGGTAAGCTGCGTTTTTATCACCGGCGTCGTGCGGGGCTAAAAAGTTGGCGGGACAGAAAGTTGCCATTTTCCGACAGACACTGCAAATTTCCGATTCAGCAGATTATGGGTGCTGAAAATTTTTATGTTTTGTTCAAAATTTTTTCAAAAAAGAGAATTTTCAGCACAGACTTTGCTTTTTTGGACAAAAACTTTTCGACAAGAAGAAGATTTTCCGACAGTATTACACAGTTGAAAATATATTATTTAGCCTAGGGGTTCTTTCTCCCTGTCACTGGTTTTTATCACGTGGCCAACCTACTTGTTCAAACTGCAATCGTGGTTATGGCTGAACTGGTATGTGCTTCAGTGTGCTGTCATTAAATTTCGAAATGTTTCCGTCGGTTAGTTTTCTTCTTCGTTCGCTGCTATCAAATGACAGGTTTATGACAGTCTCTTTTGCCAGCTGCTTTAACATTCCCTTCTTCTTTGGAATACGTGCCAATGTTGAAGGCTTCAGTGCTCTGTGTTTAAGATGTTTCTGTGTACTTGTTTTGTCTGCAAGACTTCGTCAATATTCATTATCCTCTACACCCAGCCGATCTTATCCATTCTCCTACAGAGTCGGAACCCAAATTTCAAAAGCTGATAGCTTTTTTCTGGCAATTTTTGATTGTATGCTTTTAACTTATTTGTATTGATTGTTATTTTATTCATCTGTTGTATGTTTTTTTGTGCGTGATTAAACGAGCTTATTAGTCAGTAAGTGCGATGAAAGCTAAAGTTAGAGTCAGAGGGCTATGGAGAGCGGTGTCTGAGAATCGTCTGATGGTGTTGCGGTGTTGTTGCTGCAGTTGTGTCTGGCGGTCGCTGATCTGGTAGTTCAGATGGCGTCGTGGACAGATGCAGTCGAAGACCTCATCGGCCGGTCTGTGATCCTAATTCTTGCCACGTTGTCGATATATTCAGCGATATATATATAATTAGCATACATACGAACTAAGTTCAAAATCGTTGTCATGATGCACGCCATTCTTTATCAACGCGGCCGATGTGTTTTGCGGGACTCAAAATAATCAGGATCCGTTTGCTGCAATGGACCTAGAATATACCGGAGATATATGTTTGAGCATAACGACCTTTACGTTTTGTGGGTTATTCCAGAACTGCGCCATCTGTTACAGTTGCAAGTAGCCTAAACAATAGGCCTATTTTCAATTATTTTGTGAACTGTTGCAGCTTTGGCAACAGCACAAAGCACTGGTTGATGTTACTGGAACTGCTCGCTGTACTGCCGGAGGAGGTCAGTGACGTCGTTATTATAGACATATTACCTTATATTAATATAAACCTACTACACCGTAATCAAACAACAGTTTAGTACACTGCGGCTTACAATAAACGGACTATGAAACACACAAAGTCATTCAAGGTAATTGATGTCGGTACATCCGGAAAGCTCGTGAGCAATGAATATTGTTATGAATAAGCAACAAATGCGTGCTTATATGCAACCGTTTTTAGGCTAGACGAGTAATAGCGGTAAAATAATGATTTTAAAAGGTACCTTTCTTTGACACCATCGTTCGAAGGGAATTCCTTTACTCAGCGGAACACAATTTGCATACTAAAAAACTAGAGACACTAGGCTATCTTAACAGTAAAAACCCGAAATCTGTGTCACCTGTGCTTGGTTCGGTACCGGGTTGTGACAGACAGGTGGACACCAAGACAGAATTAGCACATAGTGAGTCGCGCGTATAAAAACGTTTGTTACAGATTATTGATGAAGACAGTATTGTTGATCATGCAGTATACAGTTACTGTGCTACATGGATGCAGATCACGAGCACATCTTTGGTGGTTGGAAAAATACGACGTAACGAAGCGACAGTAGAGCTCGTTAAAGCTTCTCCAGCCTTGATACAGTTCCTCGTCAGTATATACCCACCTGTATTAATTTCATGACATATTTAGTTCTCCGATCTCTTATCACAGTGCCTGCCCATAATTTTCACTCAGTCAAGCGTGACGGCTGAAAGGCGTCTCGGAACCGTTTGTAACACGCATTCCCGTGCAAAACTCACCGTCGATGATCACAGTATGCTGAGTATGAAATAAGCACCTATCATGGCGGTCAACTCGTTAACTCGCATAATGTAATCTAGACCGCGATGAAACGTATACATTAGCTCATATAGCTAATGATCTGTTTGGTAATTTTTAATCAGATTTGCATTAGCTGGCACTGCAGTACGAGCTTATACTACTCTAGACACTGGGACATGGGTTCCCGCCAAGAAATCGTGCGCACGGGGCTCAAAAACGTTTGACGGCGGCCATTTTCGGGGTCAAAAACGGCGTTTTTTGCTTTTTCTCTTACTTTGACCACTGCGGACGGCCGCATACACGTGGGCACAAGGCAAGCGGAGCGACTGATGATGTGGTGGTGTGGCTGCAGACGACAGTGATGGATTCGTGCGGTGAGACGGACGTTGAGATGATGTGTCGCGTGTTGAAATGTCTGTCCAACTGGCTGGCTGCGTACTTCATTCCTCTTCAGTTCCTCATGACCTCAGCGCTTCTCGTCGCTCCCTTCGCCGCACTGGTGCGTTATACCCCGTTTACACGAGGAAGCGTACATGAAGCAAACATGAAGCAAACGTATTCAATATACACGTGCACGATGTGTGCTCTAAGTTTGCTTCATGTATGCTTCATGTATGCTTCCTCGTGTAAACGCGGTATTAGTTAGTTCGTCATCTTAATATCAATCCAGCAACAGAACTGTATGATATCTGTAAGTTATACCGCAGTCTGAATGATCGTTCACCTCTGCCTCACAGTTGTAATGCATTTCTGTCAGATATTATCACGCTGTCGTTTTAATAACATACATCACTATAGGTTTTGTTCGTCCGTCTGTTTGTTTCGTATGGGCTTCTAACGCGAAAACGAAAAGGCGTACACGTAGGCAAGCTCGAATTGGTTTAAACGTATCCCAGGGGGCAGAAATCTATGCGGTGTGCCAATTTTCAGCTTAAAAGTTCACAGATCGGGGTTAGGGTTAGGATTAAGAGTTGTGCCGTGTAGTGTAGTATATAGCTGAGCGGACGGCTGCATAATAGATCGGCACTGGACCAACATATTTTTCAGTTATTATTATTACTATTGTCTTTATGTAAGCGTAATGTGGACGTGGTCTGTGATGTCAGAGAAACGTCAACTGTGCCGAGAAACTTCACACGGTCGCCGCAGACTGCATCTGTTCCGCGTTCAATCTGCTGGACGTACGTACCTCACACGTTTATGCGGCTCTTACAACAACTAGAGTACGAGAAGAAATTTTTGCATCGCAGTTGCATTCTGCTCGTGCGAACCCCACAAGTCGTTAGTGAAGTTTCGGCTTGGTAGTCAAACTCAATCAATCAATCAAAACACATTTGTATGGCGTCGTATATCGCGAACTGACCAAAAGCACATAATGGCAGAGACTAAGTGTTTAAGTTTACTATAGCCAATATCAAACTATACACTCAAAAGTAATAAAAGTTCGGCGAATCAGTTATACGACAGTTAGTTTCAAACGAAAAGAACGCTAACGCCGAACGCTTTTGCTTATAAAGCCCTTAAATTCGGACAGCGTGACGTCTGCAGCAATCTGCGTCTGCTCTGACTGTCTGTCCGTCTGCTGTTCTCGTATTAACTATCGATAGCGCTTCGCATTGCAGCTAGCGAACACGCCGCCAACCGGCTTGTTTAAAGTCAGAACAAGAATTAACACATGACGCGTGTTACCAACTGCTTTACTGTAGTTCGGTTTGCTGTTTTGTCGCTCGCATAGTTTATAAGACTGTCCGTCGTGACGTTTTTGTTTTACCTGTAAATAATAATAATTATTGATTGATTAATCTTTCAGTGAGGTTGACGACGCTAGCAGTGTTTAATATTGCAGTTGCCCAGCTTAATTTTTCAATCTAGTTTATTTTTTTGCATCCGTGCACTAAACCATAGCCTAAGCCATAAAACAAGATTATATCTTTATATGATCAGCTATAAAATGATTACTGTAATTACTGATCTGTTTGTTTGTTGTTTTGTTTGTTTTTGCAGGCTAACGTGCGTATCTTTCCGCTATTATTATGGAGTTCGTGTAGAATTTAAGTTCATAATCATTTTGTGAATTCGTTTATTTTTACCATTATTCTTTATGAAGATAAATATGTTATAAAATGTTTACGCATTGACGTAAGTTTCTACTGTATAAAAAACTCAGAATTTTTATAACATTTCACTGAACTCTACTTTTATTGTCTTCCAGTTTATGCAAGCGTTTAGCATTCGCAAACTGCAAATTATTTTATGTGTCGTATATTCCACGGTTTGTTTATAAATGTTCAATATAGCGTCATTGCAAAGTAAGTGTTAGGCTTATTGCTAGTGTTGGGAGTCGTGGGCAACTTACCGGTGGGAAACTTATCGGTAAGTTACCTGTAACGCGGTAAGTTACCCGTAAGTTACCGGCAAGTTACCGGTAAAATAAAAACATATTTTTTGCTAACGATAAGTTACCGGTAACATACCGGCAACTTACGCGCAAGATACGCGTTAATTACCGGTAATTAAGTTACCAGCGACGTTTGTTACCGGTAATTTAACAACGCTAGTTATTGCAGGATAATTTCGGTGTCAACTTGCGAGCCGGTTACGTGTTAGAGAATATTTTTGTCAATGAAATGCGAGATCGTAAAAGTAACCAGCGTTAGTCAGTCAGGCAGTCGAACAGTCAAGTGTTGTTTACTTTATTTATCACTTGTCACTTAGTTAAGTAGCCTAAAGTTAAGTTTCACTTTGTCGTACTTTGCTATCATACTTTTATCGAATAAACATGTACATTGAATAAATAATTTTTTGCGTATTTGTAAGATTATTATTACATATTGACGATGTGCATGAATGAGAATGTGTATTGTCCATTAGGTGGCAGTGCTTTACTCGTGAAAGCCTAATTTCGGTGCAGGATTTGGTGGAGCACGTGGACTTCTCCAAGGCGTTGATGGACGGAGTCCTGTCATTGGTCGAATACCATCAGCAGTCGCTCGCTCTACCCGACAGCACTAAGTCAGTTGAAATTATTATTTACGTATTCGCTGCTACTGCCACACGACCGGTGTTTTATTTTAGGCCTATATCGTTATGCGTCCGTACTAATAAGCCGCATTACGGGCCTTGCCGGTCTGTCCGTTCGTCTGTCTCATACAGGCTCCTAACTCGAAAACTAAAGTCTTAAAACATGGGTTTTCTATTTTCTATTTGTCTATTTTTCCGTCCACACTTGACGACGGTATCAAATGCTTTAGAGAATGCGCAGTGCCAACGTTGGCATGACATTTATACGTTGCCAGTAAAATAAAAAGACAAAATAGAGACTAAAAATATTAAATAAGTCGCACTCCTCAGTCGCAGCTAGGCGCCTTTGAAAAGTTCGTTTAAGAGACGCTCATAAACTTACACATTGGTTGATAGATTGGACTACATGGCTGCTGCTAATTGCTTTGTTTATGGGCGCGTTTCTGTCTGCGTGTGATTGCATCAACTGATTCGTGAAAGAACTGTGAACTTCACGCGAGTGTTCAGTATGATGGGCGAACTCTGCATTGATCAGATGATCTCATCGCCTAACGAGGTCTGCATGCGGAAATATCTGCTCAAATTCAATTAAACAGTGAATTAATATTTGATTCGTAATATATTAAAACTGTGTTTTTATAGAGGTTGGGTTTTTGTTTGAACAAAATTCGAAAAAAACTCAGTGGACGCATTTTAACCATGAAAAGTTTCATAAACTAATAAATTGTCAACAATTTTGTCAGTTTATAGCAACATCAATGACTGTAATACCCATCGCTCATTTATTGTGTTTATTTCAGGAGTTCGGAAGTCCAAGAACGTTGGAACTGTTACTGCTGTGCATGGCAGATCAACGGTTTGCGGTAATTCCGTGTAAATGATATACTCTCGTTCTACCTTATTTTTATATTTTATGTAATGTCACATTACTGTGGGCGGCTGTTAAAGCTGTTAGCTGTGCAATATTTGATTTAGTAAGATATACGTATGTCGGATATTTTACACTGAAATGCAGAAAAAAACATTACATTTAGTCCATCACATGGACTAAAATGGTTGAGCTGTAATCTCAACGGCGCTGAGTGTGAGTCATACCTTAAAGTATGTTCAAACTTCAGAGCGACATAAGTGAAATAACCTGCACTGAAAGCCACACGCTGCGGCTCTCGTTTCAGTGCATTTCTGTCGCTTTGTACGCTTCTTGTTGATGCCGTGCTGGTCGATGCGTCCTGTAGTGGTTAATGCGTTGGTATCCGTCAGTGAAGTTATTATACGATTGGCCCAGTTTGTATTGTCTGCGGTAAGGTAAACTATCTCAGAATATAACCAACCACCACGATAAACTCAGCCTTCCATCCCTCTGTGGTAGGTAAATCGAAAGCTGGTGCCTGCCTGTCTAGCTGGAGTTAAAGCGAGACGCGTTCATCTGTGTCGGGTGGCAGGTAACACTGTGTGATCTCATATGGCAGGTGACGCTCTGTAGCTTTGAGATGATTCCCCATAAAGAGCTATATACACATAATTGCATAGCCTTTAAGGCTTTAAACTTTGACTTTTGCCGATGGTGTACACAGGTTGCTGACGAGATGTTGGAGTTCTGGTGTAACTTTGTCGAAGCGATTGCGTCGAGTTCGATCAAAGAGGTCGAAGATCGCTTTCGGCCTTACATCGACCGTCTCGTCGTCTGTCTCTGCATGCTCTGCAAGTTTGATGCCAGCGAAGTAAGTTTATCTTACCGCTTGATTTGTCTTATTATCTGAAAATTATTTTATTATTTCGCATAACGCCGAGAAGTCCGCATTGTTTTCCTTATTGTGCTACAAATTTCTGGTTGTACTGTATTTTAAACGAGCGCATATATCAGCCCATTGCTGACATATTATGCGTCTGTCCGTTTAGCAATACGCTACAATGCGCAGCCTTTAGTCCATGAACTAAAATTGGTATAACTAACTACTTTTGCTCTTGGAGACGTCTGTTCGCTAGCGGGATTCACTATAGGCCCTTTGGACAGATGTGCGGATGGGACGAGCAAGCTTGTGGGACGGTTGAACAAAAATAAAGTTAATGGGAGTCGATGAAAGTCGAGATAAGAAGCTAAGGAGGTTTCATCATCTAGCAAAAGGGTTAGCCTACCGTGTACATTGCAATGTTGTGTTTTGTGGTTTGTGTGAACGTGTTTGTCTGTAGACGTCAATTCCAGTCGACGGAGATCTAATAAACTTTCGCGCACGAGCGTCTGACGTGCTCGGAGACATACGTGACGTCACTGGCCCCGAGAACATTCTCAAACACGTGAGACGACTCATTAAATACTACTGATTATGAGTTTATGATGATAGCGATAATGATGATAATGAGTTAGGAAGTCTATGCAGTTGTCACTAAGTATTACGAATGTCGGTTAAGCGTGTTACTTGAGGTGCCGTTTAAACATTCTGATGACATTATCGCACTGCGAAACGGTCTCGAAACAATTGCGCAAAACAAACATACTGTTTTACATGTAATATGCAATACCTTTACCTTGGGCTTAATTTTTATTTAAAAAAGATCAAAGAAGACAAATTAGACCACTGTTATTTTAAAGATAATAGCTTTTTTCGAATTTTCCTAACTGTTTTTGTTGCTTTGTTAGGGATTGGGGTTACATAATCTAGTGGGGGCGCTACGGCGTAGTCCGACATAAGCCTATAGCGGGAAGGGGCGGCAACGTAGCGGGATGATTGGCAGGTAGCACCTACAAGAGGAAGCGACAAGACAGATCGGGGTTCTTTGCTACTGCGACCGTACAGGCGCCGTATCGGAGGCCGGGAGTGCTTACGATGTCGAGATGTTACTGTGTATATAACTGTAATATACGTGTACGAAGAAATTCGTCTTATTACTCGGCACACACTACCATTTATACAGTAACTGTGCACTTCCTAAGCGGCGGACGGTGTCCGTTCGTAACACTTTTCCTTGACAAATTTTGACATTTTGGCTGCTTTATTCGTACTCCGCGTAGGTGCTTAACTAACAAAAATCACTGAACATGCAGGGTTAATACAGATAAAAAGAACAGTCTTACAACATAAACGTGGACATAAAACATAAAGACGGATGTGTTTAGCGCGAAAGTGTAGTCGGAAGCAAAAGCAAATTCGTTTTAGCTAAGTTTCAGTGAGATTTCATATTGCGGGCTTAAAGTCTCATGGCTTTGCTCATGGTTTTTACTCACGCCATTGTTATGGCATGTGCGCGGGCGTTCGTTCGGTTGCAGATGTTGGAGATTATACGCAGCAACGAATCTGCCAATCATTGGCCAACGCTCGAAGCGACTTTGTTCGTCATGTCGTCTGTTGCCAGAGACGTTGACGTGTACGTTTATTCTGAACATTATTCCACAGCTGTAGTACAACTTTATAAGCGTTTTTTTCATAGCGTTTTTAAAAATGTTTTAACGTTTGTTTTTTTTTTATAAAAGTTCTACGGTCAGTTCTAAAATGACGGCAATTTAAAATATTGGTAGGCCTATCGAAAATTGAAGTGCTACTGGTAAAATAAAAAAAACTAATTAACTTAGCCTACATGTGAAAAGAAAAAACCGAGGCTTGCATAAGGTTTTGTTTTAAGCATGTTGCGGCCGATTTATTATTATGACAATAATTTGATAAATATTTTTTAAAAACTGAAACCATGGACAATGCATCAAGTAAAACGAGGACCGTTTTTTCGTTTTTTGGCGCTTATTATATCTGTGAAAGACGTTGATACAGCTAGTTGCTTGGCGCTGATGATATTGTCTGTTATAGGGTGTTTACACGATCCAGCAAACGTCCAGCATTAGCACGTGTATTTTGAATACATTTGCTGGAAGTTTGCTGGACGTTCGCTGGATCGTGTAAACACCCCATTACAGTTACAAGGCATTCGTAACGTTTTGCATCATAGATACAGTATAATCAGTATCCGTGCTATAACTCTGCACATTGCTGTGAATGAAAGATATTGTATACACTCTGTTAGAGAGTGATAATAAGCTAACGACGATGCTGCGTCTGTGACAGTCAGGAGGGTTTCATAACGCCTCAGATCGTGGAGACAGTGCTCAGCATCCCCGCTACAGCGCATGTCGGCGTACAGCAGACGGCGGTCATACTCCTTGGTCAACTCGGCGCTTGGTTCAACAAACGCAGGCCGCTGCCCTATCTCGGTAGGCCTAAGCTTACCTACTCAGCGCCTTTGAGTAATATAACGGTCGAACCTGTGCGGTAAATTTAGCAAAATACAACAAAACCGATGATATTTGTCCTTGACCTATGCGGCCGAACGTGGGTTCTATTATCTTGATGTTTGTTTTTTTGACTTTTTGAAATAAAATTGGCACAACGATTACTGCTGCTAAGAAAAAGTCGCACAATTTGTGAGTTTTTTTTTTACTTTTTTACGCGCAACAGCAGAATGCTTCGCGCGTCTTAGCTATCGTCTAGGCGTCAGTCCGTCTGTCCGTTTGTCTGTCACACTCGTAATCTGTATCAAAACAATGCAAGCTAGGATCACGAAATCTTTAGTATGGCCTGCCCCAAGGACTCTAGTTTTTTATGACAAAATTTCGTGCCCCTAGGTGAAGGGGTTTCCCTCGAACGAGAGCGTCAAAAAGAAGTACTCCTCTAAAAAAACGTTATTTTGCCGTTATTGGCTCGTATAGTGCGAAAACAGTTGCAGATAGGTACATGCTGTTTATCGTAACAAGCACTGGTGATAGGCTTTTTAGATTTATTAACATCGATGACCTTAAACAACCTCGAACACCCAAAAAGGGTTTTTAGTGAATTTTTTGGATGCAGCGCACATTTTAACACTGAATTGCGACGAAATGGTTAGAGATAGACCAAGACAACCTGCATATGAAATTTTCAGCATTAAACGTAGATATCACATTCCAAGTCCCGGCTCCCTAGGTTCAAGGAGGTCGGCGCAGGCGGGCGTCAAACACAGCTACTCCCCCCCCCCTAAAAAGGTAGTTATTTTACCGCAATTATCTCGTGTAGCGTGAAAACGGTTGCAGATAAGCACAGACATGCTGCATCTCATAACAAGCACTGGTGACGGGTTTTTTAGATTTGTCAACATCGATGACCTTAAATGATCTTGAACCCCCAAAAAGGTGGTTTTGGTGAATTTTTTTTCGCAATTTTTAACTGCAACGCACATTTCAACAGTAAATTGCGACGAAATGATTGGAGATAGCCCAAGACAATGCGAAATTTTCAGCATTAAACGTAGATTTTAGCAGTCTAAGTCCCGACCCTCTAGGTTTAAAGAGACCGATGTAGGCGAGCGTCGAAGACGGCTACCACCCTACAAGTGGTTATTTTACCGCCATGTCTCGTGTAGCGTGAAAACGGTTGCAGATAGGCAGAGACATGCTGCTTATCATAACAAGCAACAGTCACAAGCTTTTTATTGGTGTGAAAATCGATGACCTTGAATGATTTTGAACTTTTAAAATAAAGGTTTTAGTGTTTTGGGGCGATTTGTGGCTGCGGCGTAGATTTCAAGAGTGAATTGCGTCGAAATGGATAGAGATAGATCAAGACAACCTGCAAACAGGAACTGCTAAGGCTATCTCGCGTTTCATGAGCTTTGCTCAAATTACTTCTTTTGTAATCTTTAGTTACGAGCCTGTACCGTACAGAAAGACAGACGGACAGACGGACGGACGAACGGCAAGACCGGTAATGCGGCCTGTTAGGACGGCCGGAAATGGCGCCATTAATTGACGCCGAATTTCTCAATGCATGCTTACACCGATTTGTGCCGGCAGTTTCTGGCGTGTGTGTCATGATGGGCTTATAAAGGCGAACTTGACAGATGTTTGATCTCAGCTGGTGCGGCTGCAGCACGAAACTGGGTGTCGTAAAGAAGTTCATTTTATTTTGCCGAACTCTCCCAAGGTTGCATTCTAAATACTGTATCGGCTGGGGCTTGATGGCGTGACAGCGTGACTGGCGTTACGGCAGGGTGTCGGACTTTAATCATCAAAAGGTCGCGGGTTCGACTCCCAGTCGTGTCGCTATCAAGTGGTCGCTGCTTAAGCAGGTGATCGTCTGCGAACAGGTAAGACATCTCGGTATATTACCAGCACCAATGGCAACTCAGCCTTCCATCTCTTCAGGGTAGGTAAATCGAGTAGGCCTCCTGGCCTGTCTGGCTGGGGTTAAGGCGGGGCGCGTTCACTTGTGTCGGGCAGCAAGTAACACTGTGTGATTCTTTATGGCAGGTGACGCTCTGGAGCTCTGGAATGCTTTTTTCCGCTATGCAATTTTTGCCGTGCACGTGCGTAGAGCGTGCGATGTCGTTCGTGGTTGAGCGAGGTCTACAGAACGTTCACGTGAGCACGGCGGCCGGCATCGCTCTGTTGGACTTGTGTCACACGTGCTCTGACCGACTGGTGCAACAGTTCGACTCACTTACAGCTCAGTGTCTGCTGGCGCTGAAACAACCGCACCGTGACGCCGAGGTCGCCATCAACACTCTCAAAGGTCATCGTCATCAAAACCTCATTCTGTTAATTCCAGGGGCGCAGCTGCGTGCTGCAAGATGGGAACCATTTCTCTTCCCTGCCATTTCGACCTTTTTCTTCCTATCGCTTTTTTGCCTCTCTTGCATTACCGCTTTTTCACCCCCTTCTTCATTTTTCTTTTCGTTAACATTATATAACTTTTTCAACGTTTTTTTCAGGGTTTTAAAGTAAGCTTTCTGCGGTCGGTGTTTTTTTAAAAATTTTGCTGTCATATAATATGTCCGGTCATGCAGAATATTTTTTGATGACAGACATTTGATAAATATGAAAATGCTGCATCCTTGAACAAAACATTTTATCAGTACACCATTGAAAGGATCACATTATGCCCACGTCTACAGAAGTTTTCATTTCGAAAAAAACGCGTTTCTAACATTAAAATTTTTTATTTTTAACTTTCATTTTATTAGTGTAGTTTATAGTATAGCATATGCACAATGTGTTGTATACATTGTGTGTGTTTAGGGCTGTGTTACGTGCTAGCGAGGTTGCCTAACGACAGGGTGACGAGCTGTTTTGACGCTTTGTGTTGGCTGCATGTCGAACAGCTAGATCAAATGGTAAGCAGCCAGCATGAGTTTGCTTACGCTCCACTCACTGTGCGATTCAGCAACAAGTCGTGCAACATGCTGTGCAACATGTTGACATGTCAAGATGTCGCACAACTTGTTTTGCGGCTTGTCGTTCTGCAAGTCAGCAACGAATTGAAGTAGTGGACTATGGGCGTATACTGACAGCTTTTATCTGTAGCAGCAGCAGCAGCAGCGCCATAACGTGGTTGTTTTACGCGTCTCGTTATTCTTGTCATGTTTTTATTATTTTAATTTTAATTGGTTCGATTTCTTTTGCTCAGTTCATTATGCGGCCGTCCTAATTAACTACATTACGGGTTTTGTCCTTTCGTCCATCTGTAAGTACGGGCTTTCAAAGCGAAAAAGTTAAGTGTGGAAAAAGCAAATTGGACTAAACGTTTTTCTGAACAGGAATAACTGGTGTGCTTATTTTTAGTTTTAAAGGTTAACGATCAAGATTACCGGGCGTCGCATCTACAGCAGCCGCGCTATAGGTAGCATAAAAGATGCCATCGAAATTCAGTCCGTTACCGATATGTCTGACGTTTGAGCGTCTGAGGCGTCCAGCACTAAATTTTGGGCGGTCAAAAAATTGTCGAAAAATCTTTTTCTCATTGAAAGAAATTTTGTTGCAAAATGTGAAGGCGAAAAAACTACGCTTTGTAAAATTTAGGCGCAAAATTAAAATTTTTAGCACCCATAAATCTACATAATTTTCAGCTGTCTGTCGATACTTTGTTGAAAATTTTCAGTGTCTGTCGGAAAATTTTTTGCTACCTTTTGTTTCGCCTGGATGTGAGTTGTACGCTTCAAAGTGAATCGTGTTCTGCTGCTGCGAGGTGAGGTAGAGTGATGATTTGATGTTTGCCGGTAGATGGCGCGACAGCCGCAGATAGTCGTTGGTAATGAGACTTCAGACCCCGCTGTCTGGCTCGACCGACTGGCCGCGATCTACGAGTTTGTTGCTATTACGCTTCTCTACTTCTACACTGTGTCTAAAAAACCGGACCCCTTTCGATTACGTTTTGAAATAACTCCAATAAACTGTGCCTAATAATAATAACGATTAGCTGAGAAAATCGTCAAAAGGTACTCAATATCGTAGTGTCTTACGGGCTTACGATATTTCATAAAACGGGGAAAGATGTGGATGAACTGAAGCAGCGCTTGGTGGAGATCTGGTCTGGCCTACGGCAGACCGTTGTCGATGACGCAATCGACGAAAGAAGAAAACGTCTCCGGGCCTGTGTTCGAGTAAAGGGACAGTACTTTAAACATCTGCTGTAACTTCTGACTATGATGTTGCTAATCAACAGTTCGTTCAACTTCAAACGTTGGCGTTATAACATTTAATGATTTCGTAACTGACGTTGTTGGTTCGTTAGAGTACTGCAGTGCAGTTGC
>Ga0056128_1003948_pt1 | contig 18457 bp, 8 predicted proteins | sample WorMetLIZISLAND2_FD_71113 | JGI IMG/M metagenome (GOLD analysis project Ga0056128, IMG submission 71113) | Marine gutless worms symbiont microbial communities from Max Planck institute for Marine Microbiology, Germany - Olavius geniculatus... ... | reverse complement strand
TTTGTAGTAAAATTTGTAGCAGCAAACGTCTCCTCGTGCGTTTTGAAGACAATGCTATATACGGTAAAATCGTTTTATAGTATCACATTCTTCAATTAACTGCTTGCAAAATGGTACAAAGGTTGCGTTAAATACGACAACTACGATCGACGGTTAGCTAACTGCCCGATGTTGGCAGTTAATTTTACGGCCATTTTGACCATTGGTTAGTGCAACGGGAAACGCGAGTTATGCAAATCTTGACCGGCCAGTTAAGATCCAGAAACCGGCCCTAACGGAATAAGGGGCGACTGAAATATGCAGGGGTGGACATCGCGGGAGTGGATATTGCGGGAGTGATTGGTAGTAGAAAAAGTATGTGCGCACAGAAAAGTCTCAGTTATACACTTAGTAGGCCTATGTGTTGCAGTTATTTTTGGCAAATGCGGCACAAAACAAAAGCTCTCATGTAGCCTATAACCATGAAACGGAACGCTATGTTTTTTGGACATGTCAACTCAAAGAATGTGAATAGTGAAGATTTTGGATATTTATGATGCTACTAAATACTGAAAAAGTCAAATGCAATAAAAATACGCATCACAAACGTGTGAAATAAAGCACTCAAACAGTTACATTAGTAGCAAAGTTCACACTGTCTCTAGTGAAAATTACGATATCCTAGCTCGCAGTCAGTCTCGTGTACGTGTAGCCTATAAGCACTGTCTCTAATGAAAAATACGCTGTTTATTGCTGTTTCGCTACTCCCTCAATGTCCACTCCCGCGATTTCAGCGCTTCCCGGAATTAATCGTTTGCCCACAATCACGCGCAGTTCAATCTAGCGAAAAATATCACGCAGCACGTTTCAGCGCAACCGAGCGCAGGATGTAAATAAGTAATTTAAGCTAATGCTTACGAGACGCGCGACGGCCTATAGCAGTACAAGTTCGCAGGTTGTTTTGATCTATCTCTGGCCATTTTGCTGAAGTTCACTCTTAAAGTGTGCGTCGCAGCCAAACCGTTTCGGATCGAAAAACTAGAGTCTTTCGGGCAGCCGACAGTGAAAATCGCAAAAGCGAATAAAAAATTCCTTCATTTTAAGGATTAAGTGTTGTTAAAATCATCAATATTGATATCTGTTGAAAGCCCATCGGCAGTTTAAGTCTAGGTCAATCTGCAACCTTTTTCACGCTAGCCGAGCCAACGGCAATAAAATAACGACTTTCCAGGGGATCCCCTTATTTGATGGCCGCGTGCGCAAACGTCCTTGAACCTAGGGGATCGTGAGTTGGACAGCTGAAGTCTACGTTTAATGCAAAAAAATTTATGTGCCCGTTTTCGTGATCTATTTTTAGTGATTTTTGCGCAATTTACTTTAGAAATGTGTGCGAGAACTCAAAATCACCAAAAAGTCAATATAACTTTCACTCTTAACAAGTATTTTAACTTTGCTTTTAATACATATATTAACTGCTTTTAACTAATTTTAACCACGCATGGCACTGAATGGCCTATTTTGTGCTGATGTGCTGTTAAGAAACTACTCACTCACTCTCACTTTGGTCTTCAAGGTCATCCAATATCATTGCTTTCAATGCCAATCAAAACACGTATACGACTTTTTGTTAGTTCTACCTCACACCGTTCCTGATATACTGCGACTCATTGGCTAAAAATCGCAAATTTTGTTCACTCTCTCTCGCTCAGAGTGACCCCTTTCGAATTTATGGAAAAGCGTTTCGGATCGAAAAACTAGTCTTTCGGGCAGCCGACAGTGAAAATTTGGTGATCACAGAGTGATTCACCTGTGTGACGGACAGACAGACAGACAGACGGACAGGCAGAATTGCGATGGCTAGGATGCACTATAGCAGTACCTGCTGTCGGGCGTAAAATGCAGCAAAAATACTATACTGTAGAGCAGCCGTTAGTGTAAACTTTTGCTGAGTAAATGCGTGCACGCACAGAGGTGTAAGAAGTCTGAGTGCAGTGCTAATTTTTATGTTATTTTGGCATTACGGTTTTCCTGTCAAGCTTGGAAACCCCGAGGGGGCTCTGTTTCGCTCCGTTTGGCTCTGGAATGTGGCGGGTGTGGTGTGGCTGCACTGCGCATGCGGCTGGCCTGCTGATTGTGTCGGGCTACCTGTCCGGTGGTTTTCTGCGGGAACTGTAAAGTACTTTGTTGAGCCCCACACCCACAGTAGTCTATAGGGAGTAGTCATATAAGCGGGGGTACTTGTGCTCTTTGCTATTTCTGCCCCGTGAATTTCAATACCCAGTAGACTTACTTGCTAGAAACTTTACAATGATGCCTGACGGGCCCATACAGCGGCGGCATAAGTCTACCGGGCGACACTGCTGCCGTGGCCCGCATTGGAACAAACAAAACGATGAAACGATGGCGTCCGTCTGATTTCGGCTTAAGTACTTTTACACAAGCGGCAACTTTGCTTAGTAATTAAGGTTTTTGAGAACTGTAGCTTATGTACGTAAAGAAAATTAGACGTCTTTGTAGTTAAAAAAACTTGTTTTAGAAATACATTTCAAAACGTCTTTCAGCAATCAAGGTAAAGAAATTAAGCATCACAAACCATGACACGGACGATGGAAGTTGCAGAGTTGATGCTGAACGCTGTCACCCAGGCAACCAAACTGAGACAAGCACGTGCGAGATCTCCGACGAACGCCAAGGTCGCATGTTCGCGAACATCTTCCAAACCATGACCAAGATCCCCAGACACCGCTTGTTGGTGTTGAGACTGTCGTCAAGTCGCTGACACTTAAAATGTTTGGAGTGGTAGTTATGATCGGAGTGATGCTAGAGATGTTGGTCAAGTCACTGAGCATGCTTGTTGAGTCGATGATGCTTGGACTGACACTGATGCTGTCTGTGGCACCTGTCGTGTTGCTCACATTCGACAGCTGGATGACATCAATAGAAATATCGACGACCCTGTTAATGGAACGCGCTGCAGTGATGTGGACAGCCTCGGCCGTTCCGAGAAGAATACTAACGAACTGTGGCGGTGGAGTTAGCATTACCACGCCGAAGTCCACTGGCGTCAAGTGAACACCGTCAGCGACTGCACTGCCTTTGCTGAACGCCGTGCCTTTTGCAAAACCAAACAGTCTTACGTGAAGAGTTTCGTTCTGACCGAGCTCACGTGCTGACCTGGCAAACACGAACATTTCTAGCGGAGTATTCACGAACGTGATATTCTGGTAGGACACTTCAAGTACCGGCGGCTCTACGACGGCGTAGCTCTGGGTACGACAGTCTTGGCCTACGTATCCCGCCGTGCATCTGCACAGACCAGAAGACAAACAAACGCCATTTTCTGAACAGTCATTGGGGCAAGACGTTTGCACGACTACCGTGAAAATGTCGCTGGCGCTTATCTCTGCTACGTTGCCGACGTTGTCTGACGCCACGGCGACAAGTTGCAGTGCTTCGTTTACCGGTAAGTTCTGCAGCACTACGACAGACTGGTTGATGTTAGTTTGCAACGGACTTAGCTCTTCGGTATCCGATACGCGGAATAAGTCGACATTTCGAGTTCCAGATCCAGTATCGTTGGTGCTAAATTGCAGAAGAACTCCGTCTGACATTTGCGTTGCATTTACAGTGACCGTTGGCAGCGATCTGTCCACCGTGTAGAAAATAGGCGGAGTGTTGATCGGCGGATTTTCATCAAACACGATGCTCGCGTTCTCGTAAATTTTCGACAAATGCGCCACGTCTTTTTTCAAACCGATTTTAAATGTGACGTACCCCTGGCCTGTGGTGCCGTTATTCGGTGGCAAAAAGCCAGCGTTGGGGTCGGTGGGAGGAAAACCAGTTAGTGGATCAATTGATTGGAACAGCCACACGGCCTGAGAGTTCATGATGTCCAGAGACGCCTGGATAAAGAGAAAGTCGCCAGTCTGTTCTTGGACGTCTACCAGCTCTTGGTGAAAGTAAGAGTTAAAGTTAGTGTCCAGCAGAAATTCACCGAACGCAAAACTTCCCAGTCTGAAGCTGCTGAGATCCATGTTGTGGTTGATAGGGCAGCTGATAGTTACTCTTTGCGCTGCGGCCGTTGCATTCGGTTGGTTTTCAAACCGGATTTTAAATTCCATGACCAAAGACGGATGAATGAAGTTACCGTCGCCGTAGCCAGGGGGTCCGATTATGTCGTTTGGATCTATGGACTGTAACCATCGAATGATAAGCTCACTCCCACGTGTCATAGCCGCATTTAAACGTTTAAGGGAACGCACTATATCATCACGATCAAAAAAATTTTTAAGCGCATATTTTTCGAGCCCATATTTTATAGAATTTATAAATAATGACTCATATCTTTCCAGTACAAAAAATGCTACTTTAGAAATTTCCTTTGCATCAGCCCACGGCTTGATCTTACCTATGCCCTGACTAAACGGTATGGCATTCAGTGCAAAAGCAACAGGTGAGAATTGCTTACCTGCAATAACCGTATCAGCAGTGTATCCTATGAAACCAGATAAGGTCAATACTGCGTAACGGCCAAGCCACCCAGCAGGAGCGGCGGCTGCCATTCCCCCGCTTATCGCTCCGCCGACTGCGGCGCCCCCAAATCCACGCCAAGTCCACGTGTCCTTCGAGTTGGTTGCTATGTAAAAAACAACATTAGCAGTGGCCCCTGCCAAGGCGCCAAGGGCGATAAGCGGTACGCGACCGGATGGATCTTTGTAGAACAGCGGATTGTTGTTGCAATATGTGTAGGGATTTGTTGGGCTGCCGTAATACAGCAGTGGGTCAAACGACAAAAAGCGACCGTATTCCGGATCATAGAGTCGGCTTCTTATAAAAACAATGTCACTAGCTAGAGTATGTGTTTTAACACCGTACCGGGCAAGATATCTAAACGAGTTGCCATCATTTCTCTCTCTACTTACAAGTACTCCGAATGGATCATATCCGTAAGTTGACTTAACTTTGCCACTGATGCCTGTTGTGTGAACTGTTGAACCGTCCGCATCGAAGAGGTAGTATACAGCATGAACTGCATCACTGTGCGAACTAGCAATTAAGCCCAGCTCCAGACCATGATATATAAACACCGGCTGCCCTCCATTAGAACTCTCGGCTATAAAGTCGGAACCAAACACTCCAAAAGGATCAATCAAGTACGTGACATCTGAGCCATCTGAACAGGTTTTCCTCGACAAGGTTCCAAAATCATTGTAGGTATAGTTGCAAGAGAGCTTATTAGCAGTGATACTGACGACTCGATCTTCGGCATCAAATACATACTTTTCAACAAGATTTTTTATTGGCTGTTTTGTTGTCTTTTTAATTAAATTTCCCTTTTTGTCGTATGTGAAATTATGCACGTCGCCATATCGCATGTATTGTAGCATGTTGTTGCTCTGATATTTGTTGGTAGAATTCGACGACGTTTTGCTGACGCGATTCATCTCGGCGTCGTACTGGATGGAAGTGTATCCGTGTTTTGTGGAATTCCAGGCCGTCAGCTGTCCAACGGCGTCGTATTCATAAGACACAAACTCATCGTCTGTCTCCATGGTAGCTCTGTATCCAAACTTGTCATACGTGCATCGGAAATATGACAGAAGCGATCCGTTTTTGGCATAATTGCGTATTTCTTTCGGCTGTAACAATATATCGTCGTAAGTATATTCAGTATAGACGCCGTTTCCTAGCACTTTTCTAGCCAGTTTTGACTCGCGTGAGTACTCGAATGACGCAATCAGCGATCCTCTGCCATCCAGCATTTTTGACAGGCGATACATTTTATCGTAGACATACGTTACGTTGTATCCGTTAGACGATGTCAAAGAAATACGCTGGAGATACTTATTGTATCTGTAGTTGAGTGTTGTGCCGTCCGGATAGATCACAAGAGAAGGCAGTCCATCTGCATTATATTTCACCTTAGTTGTACCGCTAGGCGAGTTTATTTCGCTTAGCTGATGTTTCGTATTGTATGCATACCTGTAGGTAGAATCCGCAGTGCGCTTTGTCGTTGGCAGCGAATTTCTGTCGTACTCGTACGTGGTAACAGAGCCATCCTGAGCAGTAAATTTTAACAGATTTCCGGACGTGCCGTAGTGCAATATATCGGCAGTATCGTCACCATAAGTTACTTTTCGCCGTGTGCCATTGGCGTTGTAGCCGATGCGGTAGTATGGCGTTTTGTCCGTTGACCCAACAGAGCGGATTTCGCCGTATTTTTCAAAAGTGAGCGATGTGCCATGTCCGTTTGCGTCTACGATCCTAATCGCATTCGTTCTGCGGTCGTATCGCTTACGCAGTGTTACATCATCGTCGACAACCACAGAAAAAGTGTTTGATTGTTTGTTGTGGATGTAGTGTATGGGTAAATCGGTCGCCGTCACTGTCTGAATCAAATCGCCAAAAAAACCGTGCACAAAGTAGCCGGAAACATTTGTAGGCAGCACTGTAACAGTCGCACTACCGTCACAATTCTGCTGTCTCAACAGACTGCACAAATTTATCGTCCAGATATGTCGATATGGAGCTTAGCCAGCGCTTGTTATCGTAACTAAAAGTAGTGCGGGTGCCGCGTCCATTATCCCAGGCAATAAGATCGCCGTTTCCGTCGTACTGGTATTCAGTGATGCCGATGGCGTTGATAACCTGTTGCAGACATCCGTCATCGGAATACTTGTACAACACGTTTGCAGTCCGTAATCCACCTTTCCACATCTCAGAGTTTGTAACATATCCATTCGTGTTGTACTGGAGTCTAATTTGGCTACCGCTTGAATGAAAAAACTTTCTCGGTTTGTTATCAGCATCGTATGCTACCATTACATTGTTCTTGTCGTCACTATCCGTCAGATATTGCAATCGGCCTGTTAACTTGTCAAACACATACACAAAATTGCCCTGGTGGTAAAAAAAATTAGACGCGTTTTGTACAATCTGATCACCTGATAGCCGAGAACTAAAATAAACGGAAGCATCTGAGTTTTCCGGGACAAAGAGATAGTGTTGTTGGCCTTTGATAAGTACAACAGTTTTACGTTGATCTACGATTTTCATATCTAGAAGATCCGACGTCCATCCCCTGCCAAACGGACCAGACGTGAGTCGATTAATGAGAGAAGAGCTGTATGTGCGTGCGAGAGAAAGGGTGAGAGGATGAGTAACATTTTGATCAGACACATCGACAGACTGGGCAAGCACAAATCTTGGTACAGTGTTGTCTGCTATTCTCAATAGATGAGTCATTATGCTATCAAGTGTATACGTTGATGAGTAATGTTGATAGATGAAGTGCCCTAGCCGGTGAAATAGATCACCTGGAGTGTCACCAAAACAGAGCATAACATTTGACCAAATCTGCTTCCAAACATCGCCGGGCAGCTCGCTTGGTCGTAGGTCAACTCCCCACCGTGCAATGAGGTCCTTCAAAGCACTGTCGGACACAATCCCAGCAACAATTTTCATCCACCCAGCACTATCCGCCTGAAAGAGGAAAGACGTCTGATAGGTAGTTCGTGGCGGTATCACAGAAGACGGTTTGTTTCGTTGAAATGGCAAAAAGAGAATTTTATTCGACCATGCACCAACATTGTCCAAAGTTGGAATGGCTACTACATGCGGTGGACACGACAGCAATAGTACCGGGTTTGGAATGTCTGAATATCCCACATTAGATACCATCACGCTAGCAATTGCAACTGAGCCTATTCGTAAAACCGTGTCACCTTTTATTTTAATTTCTACCTTGCCTGGAAGTGCCAAATGCAATACTTTGACTGCAGCTTTAAGACGAACTTCTGTTCTTTTCGGTATATCCCGCAACGCTAAAGTGTAGTTTCCGTCGGCCAGACCGGACACAGCGAGTGTACAATATGCTTCCTCTGGACTAAATCGAGCCACATCTGCACTACAGACACTGGTTGCATTCGATGACTGGACGAGACAGCAGCGAAGACGAAATCCAAATAGAGTTCCAACGATTCGCAGCGTAGCGGACTTGACTGGAGAAACTACAGTCGGAAATACCGAATCTATTTGGAACTTGGCGACTCGTGCAACCACAACAATGTCGTAATGTTCCGGAACGACGACTGAACTTCCGCTTTCTATCAGAAGATAATAAAAATCGGACTTGACGAAAGATATATTGACTATCTGCTGGCTTATGTCAGGCTCAGAAGATGCAAAGTCATAGACATTGGTAGACGGCGGAGATAAATGTCTAACGTAGAGCCTGTGGTAAGCTAATTGGTAGTCCGTTCTCAGCGTCACGGTGATAGCTGCGCCAACAGGCAGATCGACTAAACGAAATACCAGCCGTTGGTTTGTAGTCATGGATACTGTCTTTGGCTCATTGAGGTAAATAACTGGAGGACTTACGGATATGTTAGCGCTGCTAATGCCTATGTTATTGAGCAAGTTAAAGTCTTTGACGTTGGAGCGTGTTCTGACAATAGTCTTGTACTCGCCGACAGCCAAGGGAGGAACAGCGGCAATTGTCGACTCTTGACTGCCGCCACGTTGTGCGTAGCTAAACCCTTCACAGCTGGGTTCTGTCAATGCAGTATCAGTGACGTCCCAGACGTTGTCAGCTGACAGATACACGGAGTCGCATTTGTATCCAGACACCGCCAGACTTCCGTTGTTACCAACATACCAACCATACCTCACATCATCCCAATACGTCACGTTTGCTTGCGAAAATACTACGTCACTTACCGTCAGATCTACGGCTGGAAGAAAGGCAACGCTGAGAAGCTTCACCATGATATTGTTATTTGTGTCCGACTCAGCTACATGAGTACCTGCATTGATTGAAATAATTAGATAACGCGACGATAGAGCAGAATCGTGTGGCATAGTGACGTGTAAATTCTGCGTGTAGTTCTGGCCAACAGCAAGAACAGACCGCCTTTTTAATGACTTAAGTGTCAAGTCAAACGGATCAAGAAGGTTGTCCTCACTGAGGTAGATAATGTCAAACCACGTCCCGTATGCGGTTCCTTTTCCAGAATTTAACACTGCAAATGACACGTTGTAAATACGTCCGGGCGTCACGTCAGTTGGAATTTGTACCGGAATAACTACTAGATCGGGCAGCGGACCAGTTTCTATGACAAACGGTGAACTTGTGTGTAATGAGTCGGCTAACTCAAGTCTACCGTTAACATCAGCTACTACACAGGTATGTGCAACTGTCTCGTAATCAGCTAGAAACGGCAAATTTCCCGCGAAATCGACGACGTAGCTTTCACCGACACTTAGTGCTCTGTTCTGGATCATCGACGCGACAAGATATCCGCTATTAATTACCTGGCGTGCAGTGACATAGGGTCTCGTAGCTATAAACACGGCATCAGTCCAGCTTGAGAGCGGAATATCTGCTTGTCCATTGTTCCGTATTTCGCAGTTCAGCGTCAGTGTTGTTCCACTGGAGTACGTGGCGTTTATTGGCAGTGCGCTACAGTTTACTGTCAGTGCAGCAGCTGGTGCTGGTGGTATATAAATAAACTCCGGTAGACGTAGAGCGTTGTTTGTGTCAGCGTTTCCTTCAGGTAGAACATTATATACGTCAGCATGAAGGTGCAGTTTATAGTAGCCGCCAATGTCTGACGGTATTGTCATAGATACCAATGTTGAGTAATTTTCGCCGAATAAGAGTTGTTTTTGCTGTGAAATATCAGTTAATAAAGCAGAATTGCCACTGCCGTCGTCAATCCAAACCTTGTCAGTCCAGCTAGCTGGTTCTTGCATCGAGTTACCATGATTGTATACAATATACTGCACTGACAATAGGCGAGTTGTCTTAGCGACTGATACGGTGTAGTTGGCGGTCGTAATCACAAGATCTGCAGACGGAGGCAAAGAAACTAAAAGATCTTGGGTATATTTATTGTTAGCAGTATTCGTCTCGAGCGATGACGGCGCTCCAACACCAGTTCTGACGACTATACGGTACCATCCGGCCAAATTTTGTGGAATAGTCAGATTCGCATAATTTTTGTAAAATCCTTTTGGTACAAGTACTTGCATTACAGCAGGAATGACTAAAGATAAAACTAATTTGCCATACCTTATGAGACGGATCTCATCTTCCCATTTAAACTGGGCACTCAAATCACCGTTGTTCAAAACTACCCATTCAACGGATGCTAGTGACCCGGCGTATACGTGACTTGTAACAGTGACGTTAGCCAGAACAAGGTCAGACAGTCGTCGGCGAATTGTCACACGTGGATCTGCTGGAGTAGAGACTGTTACATTTTCTGCGGCATACTACGACAAAGTATTCGGTGGAGTAGACGATGTTACTTTCTCTACGTACGCACCTTGATATGGCGACAGAAAGCGCTGGTTATTTGATCTGTCTGCATCGTTTACTGTGGTGTAGCAATCAGCAACATACAAAATACTGAAACTGCCAAAATAGTCACGCGAGATGTGAACCACTGCATTTCGTATCACAAACGAATGGCCCTCAATAGAAGATAAACGCATAACGTTTGTACTAATCGGCGTCGCACCAGTCACATCTTTAGACACGGTGACAAAGACGCAATCAATCCACGACTTTTGCTGTAAACTTCCTTGTCCCACATTCATCTCCGTTACGTTATAGCGTAAATAATTACCAGTTGCGTTCTCAAATATTTCTGCTGTTCCAGAAGTAACTGACAAGTCAGGCAGTCGCTGAAAGATGTTGACACTGGTGCATCGCCGATTATTAGCCTTTAGATTAAACTCGAAGACATTATTGTTTACGTCAGCCACAACGCAGACATTGTACTCGTCACTTAGCACAGCTGGAATTGTGTACTTGAATTCAACGACGTATGAGTCACCAGCCAGTGGATGCTTGTCAAAAAATACATTTCGTTCATTATAGTACACTTGTCGACTGGCGGATGATATTATCAACGCATCTTTCCAATTGGACTCTAGTGCCGCGCCTGCTCCCCGATTTTGCACGATTGCGGATATTAACAGTATATCGCCCGTGTACGCTGTAGTAGGCGCTGTAACTGTCTCCACGTACAGGTTGGGATACGGCGACAGAATGACGTTTATCGCGATCGCTCGTGCATTGTCGTTCTCATGAAGTCCTTCGAAGACTTCGTTGTAGACATCACTGATAACAATGAGCGACATGTTGCCGTAAATTCGACCGGGAATCGATAGTGACAATGCGGAAACCCTGTAGTTGCTTCCAGACGCAAGGAGACCCGAATGTGGGACAATCTCCAGCAGCGTGTCTGCCGCGTCCCAGCGCTCGTCCGTCGACAGATACACTGCATCGCTCCAATTAGCCTTGCCTGTGATTCCAAGTCCGTCGTTTACTACAACCCAAATGCCAAACGCTGTTTTACCGGAAAATATGTTTCCAATGACTGATGCTGACGAGACTCTTAAATTAGGAGGTGGAGTTAACTGAATCTCCATTTTCTCTAGCGAACGAAACACATTGTTGTTGGTAGAGAAGTCGTCAACGTCATTGAAAACGTCAACTTTTACGTAAACGTAAAACTGACCAACTTCATCGTCTAACAGTTGTATGTGATTAGTGCTTTGATATCCGTCGTCTGGATCAACATAACGCTGCACACAGTTTTGAGATCGTAAAACAGCATTCTGGAAGTCATCCGATCTGCCGAAGTAGACGTCGTCACAAATACGTGAAGTGGAGAGGCTTGTGCTGACGTTTCCAATGTTTCTTACTGTCCACGTGATCTCGACTAATAAACCAGAGAACGCAGTCGCTGGAGTGCTAATATCCGTTACAGTCAAATCAGCAAATGGCCGAGTAACGAAACCCCAGACTGATCCAGAAATGTCAGTCCCGCTCACACTGTAGACAACTTGCCACAGCATCCTTGTGTAGGCAGGATATGCCTCAGCCGGACGATAGATTGTGTTGTATAGAACAGCTAAAGGAACATCTGGCCTGTTCTGGCCATATCGCCAAATGTAAATGCTGTAAGTTGTGGATCCCGGATAAGTTGCCCAACCTAGCGACTGATACAATTCAATGTTTATCTGTCCATTGTCAGGAAACAGCGGACTACTTGGCTGTAGTACATATAATGTTTAAGGAAAGTGGACTTGATTGCCACAGTCGTCGGTAATGATCCAGCTTCTAGACAGAGTAACGCCACACTCGGTGACTCGAGGCTGATTGGCGGCATTCACGGTTAAGTACCGGCCACACAGACTTGTAACGTTCAGAAACGAAATGACGTAGCTAGCAGCGTTTAACTTTTCAGCCTCGCTGCATGCTATGTACATCTGACTGAAGGCATTGACTTTCAGCGAATCCACAGCGCGCATAAAAATCGTCTGATTACGCTGACCGACATTTCCGGCTGCGTCTCGAACTGTCCACGTTCGCTGTGTCTGACAGTTGCCGGCAGAACGATCGGAAAAACTAATCTGTGGATTGTCGTCCATGTTGTCAGTGTAGGTGGGAGTCTGAACGGCTGGCAGGAAATAACTCTCTCCACAGCGGATCGTGATGTTTGGAACACTACTAACCACTGGCGGTACAGTGTCGACAGTAAACCGGTAAGACAGAGCATGCCCAGTGTTGCCCACGGCGTCAACGGCGTACGCTGAGTACAGGTATTCACCATCAGCAAGATTACTGCTTGAATATGACTCTCCACAGTCGTGGTAAGCAGTCGGCTGATGAGCTAACTGCAATGAACAGTTGATCTTGCAAGGAGTAGAGTCGCTGCATCTGACACGGAACAACACCGACCGGCTGTTAATGCTTGGTGCCGGGGTCGAGATGAATTGCAGGACGGGATCACTGTGGTCAACGTACCACGTGTGTCGGTACTGTGCCGCATTGCCGTACTTGTTGCTGGCCTGTACATAGAGCGTGTAGTGGCCCTGTGAGTCGAGATTGTCGAGGGTCACTGAGTGGTTGCATGCGACTGGGAAGGTGGATTCTGGCGTGCTGACGGTGCACGTGCTGTTTGCTAGTACGTCGTACTGCCAGGATATCATGATGTCAGCACCGCTGTAGCGAGGAGCGGTGACGAATGCCAATGTTGGTGGCGGCAACCGCGGCAGACATGACGCGCCAAAATAATCCGCAGCACACTGATCACACAGTGCTCCTGACCAGTTAGGACCATTGCACTCACACAAGCCTACAGTATACATAGCCACCAGTTAACTAACAACAATCAATATATTATTAATACAGCGGAGGACTATCAGCCTACTGTAAAATACAGAGTAAAATACAGAGCAATGTAAGTTACGTTGCGAATACGAAATGTGTTTTCGCGTATAATTTCTCCACAAACAGTACATGTTGTGAATGTCCTGGAGACCAGCATAAAGCAAACATGATCACGCACCAGTGTCAGGGTTGCAGAGTCCGTGAACACATGCAGGACAAGGAAGACATTGGGGTCCCCATCTGTCAGTAGTACACTGAGAACAGTCACTACCGGCGTACTGCTCCAGACATACGCATCTACCTCATCAACCAACACAATACTATTAGGAGAAATACGACGTACATGGTGGGCAAGCAAAAGTGGAGCCACTTTTATTTTTTGAATAACTCCACAAAACATTGGCTGATTATGATAATTTTTGGCGTGCAACATGAATAAGCTTGATGTAAACGACTGCATTTTTGTCTATCTCATTTTAATACTGTCGCCACACTATTTTGTGAAATGCAGAAGTCGCAGTTTGGCTATTTACAACAATGAATTCATACTGAGTAGCACATTTGTTGGCTCAGAAAATCTCTAAGACCACAAAATTATTGAAAATCTGTTACTTATGTAGTCTTAATTGTATTCCGTTTAAGATCGTACGTCGAAAAACTGAAATGAGGCATCTACAGCGAGTGAGCGCCCTGGGTCAGCAGTTATTGAACATACTGTTGTCGAGTGGCATCAACGTCCACGTCGTCCACTACTGGCATTCGTACTGGAGGAGGATATTTTGATCACAAGTTGTAATACAGATGATGTGATGTGACACGTGTGACTTTGTCGCTATTTGGTTAATCATGTCTGAGCCGACGCATGCGTTACCTGTATTAATTTATTGTCGTAAACAGACGAACTACGCCTTTTGTTACAAGGTAATGTAGCGACAGTGTTAAGGTGAGATGGCCATTTGTGGAACAACTGTAACGAATGTACAAAACAGATAGCATTTAAACCTTTATTGAAAAAATGCTTCGGTACCACTACTCACACGTTAGGTAGTGAGCAGACGCCGCGGTTGGAGCAGTTGTTCTGTAGTGCGCAGGATGCTTTGCTGCAGTTGGATTCCAGCCAGCCAGCGTCACACTGGCAGAGATTCGGTCCCACACACTGGCCGTGGTTGCTGCAGTCGTGAACACTGAGACACGAGTATGAAGAACAGTTGACTCCAGACCAACCGGCATCACACAGACATGTGTCGTGGTAGACGCAGCTACCGTGACCGGAACAGTTGAACAGCTTGTCGCAGTTGTACTGAAAAGTGTCATGTCGGAATGTTTAGATATATTTGGGTAGCAAATACAGGTGCCATACTGACTTCACAATTTGGAAAAGTGGCCGAATTTTGCGTTTTAGCTACGTGATACATTCGTGGCATTTTCGTAGCATATTGGTTGCATGTTTGCATCTTTGACACTATAAATATTAGTTCGTGTTCGACCATTTGAGTTTTACGAACTGCGGTGGGCTTGCCAAAAACTACGCGACAAAAATTTGTTAAAGGTTTTGTCAACAAAATGCTGAAAGTGTAATACACTGATGACATTCGGTCGATATTGCTGCTGAATATACGTTAAAATAAGTTAAACTCTGCCGTAATTTGTCTGTGCGCGCTGACATGAAAAAACGACTAGTCCACAATACTGTCGTGGTAGATGCAGCTACCGTGACCGGAACAGTTGGACAGCTTGTCGCAGTTGTACTGCAAAGTGTCATGTCGGAATGTGTAGGTATTGTATATAGGCATTTGGGTAGGAAATACAAGTGCCATACTGACTCTTTACAATTTAGAAAAGTGGCCGAAATTAGCATTATAGCTACGTTATACATTCTTGGCATTTTCGTAGCATATTGGTTGCATGTTTGCATCTCTGACACTATAAATATTAGTTTGTGTTCAACCATTTCAGTTTTACGAACTGCGCGATAAAAATTTGTCAGAGGTTTTGTCAACAAAATGCTTAAAGTGTAATACACTAATGATATTCTGTCGATATTGTTGCTAAAATACGTTAAAATGAGTGACTGGCAATAAACTCTGCCGTAATTTGTCTGTGAAACAATGACTAGTCCAAAATACAGTAAATACTGTCATAGTTTTCGTCGTCGGTACAGTTATTACCAATCAACAAGAATTGCGTCGTTTTCAAGTCAATCGCTGAACAGTGCGAATTGTCAGCACTAATTTTTGTAACAGGAACTTTACAGGCGCGTCGTCCCCAGCGACAGCTGGGCTTTCTTGTCTATTTTTTATTGCAGACTCGGCACGTCGTCCAACATTTGCAACAAAATGACCATTAAAGTGTCCATATCCACTGTGTGAAATGCTGATGCGGTAAACTAGCGTTGAGCTATAAATCTTACTAAAATAAAAACCACCAGAGAGACCTTCGTCACACAGCCGGCGAGCAACTGTGTTAAGAGAATTGAGTTGATTTGGACTTCCAAGATCAACGAATACCACACTGGTATACAGGGGTGGTCCAATTTTGATGTGTCGTCTGTCATCATTGCTATTAACGATTGACAAAACGTCATTCATAAACTTTAAAGACATCTTTGATCAAATGCTTTATTTTTGTTGTTCAAAATGTCTTTTTTATTTTTTTGCATTTAATGTGGACAACATTTTGACACTAAAAGAAATGAAAATGACATCAATTTGAGGAACTAAACGTCGAATAACAGTTTGCTTCAGCCAGTTTTTTACCAAACGGTTTTTGAAAGCACTTCAAACCAAAATCTCGATAAAATGATATGCACGATACCAGCTTGTACTGCTTCATGTACTAAATGAAACATTTGTAACGTAATAGCAGTTTATCTACCATGGTCACGATTTCTTTAGACCATGCGTTCTTCGTTGGCCGTTTCTGAACTTCACTTGGTGCAATTTTAAAAAGTTAACATTTTACTAGGTAGTGTAGCAACATCTTTTAGGAGAAATGGAAACATTATAAAGACCACTTTGTTGCAAGTTGTCTGCCAAGTCTGTCAGTAACAAAATTGTAAAAATTGGTTACGACTAGACAAAGATATGAAAAAGAGTTTTGTGCCATGTTTTTGACTCATACTGTACATTTTTAAAATGCCACAAATTTCATTTAATTTCTGTATTATTACGTTTAGTTCTAAAATTTAGCTTTTTATTATGCAAAATATGTACTTACTAATTATAACAAACTTTTTTGTAAAAATATTAGCTGCAAATTGACTATCTTTACTTCGCAACCCAATACTCTATTATCGATCTGGAAGGTGTTTGTAACCTTCAAAATGACGTTGAGAATCATTTCCGAGAGTGGCGTCCACCTTGGTCGTTTCTGCCTTTCCATAATAAATTGAACCAACATAGATGGCCACTATTAACACCAGATGCCACGAAAAATTTTCTAGAGACTTTTTCCAAACACTGAGCTTGCACTGCTAAGGGTTTCCACAGTTTTCGTCTGCAGTCGTCGGCCATAAAGCAAACGACGGTGTAGTTTAGCATTTAGGTGTGGTTCAAGTACGATACCACACTGTTTGGAGTAGTAGCCTATAAACTCGCACTTTAGCAGTGCGGTATTTAGGCCTATTTAATAACACAATTTCAATGTGCCGTCTGGCACTAACAGCAACTGAGTGAACGTCATTCTTGTGCAAATAAAGCGTTTTTGCTCCAACATTTTGCAGCAGTTGCCATTCTCTACATTTTTAGTGTAGATAAGGAAAACAACATTGTTACAAAATCAAAAAACAGCATCAAACACTAACAGTTCTGAACAGCTATGTCTCGGTTAACAGTTTGCTTTAGTCAGTTATTTAGCAGGCGTCTCGTAATACTTTTCAGATTAAGATAGCAATGGAATAAGGATCCACATGACACCAGTTTGTGTTACTTGGTGATAAATGTGTACGGTGGCTGGTCAGTTTTTGGGACACAGTGTAATATTGCATTTGCATGTACCTGGACAATAGCAGTGACGTTGGTAAAGGTAGCAGTGGTGTTGCTTGCTTTGCACCCGTATAATTCAATTCTCAACGCAGGATGCGAGTAGTACGTTGGAAATATCACAATCCGCTTTGCCTGTACCGCACGCCAAAAGCGAGTTGGTCATAAATTCAATTAAATTGACCCTATCAAACCACACTCAACTCCCGCTGGTACTGTTGTCTCGACTGACAAGCAGTCATGCATAATTTTGAACAACTAGAAGAGTAGACGCTCGAGGGAGTTAATATTTCCGCCAAGTGACATTCAAAACTAGTAATTTGCACACATTTATGTTACCTTAATAAAAAAAATTTAAAAAATTAAAATGACAGTATAAAACAAAAATACGACATAATCAAAATTAAATTGAAAATAAAATAAACAAAAAACTGAAATAAAAAATTAAAATTTACAATTAAAACACAGTATGTTAAAAATTAAATAAAAAAAGTAAAAATGTAAAAATGAAAAAAATAGAATGTTAGAGATAAAAAATAAGCAATAAAAAATAAAAATAATGTATCATGTCCGAACTGTCTCTGGTAACGCGAATGAAAAATTTAAAATTCGTTTATAACTTTTATAACGTTTATAACTTAATCAACGTTTCAAAGTATGCAATGACGTCATTGGGCGACTTCACTTTTTGACTTAGGGCGCGTTGCACCAACCATACTTAAATTTAAGTACATGCTTATCCACCGTACTTAGCAGAAAATGCATTGCACCAACACCATTTTCAGCACGCCAGTCTGCTTAAACGTCACTTAAAAATAAGTGGCCAAAGTTGCCCACTTAAATTTAAGTGGCTTGCAAAAATGACACAGACGCCATCTTTATTTAGCGAACTGTCACGAAGTTATCGTCCTAAATTGACGATTTTAGGTAACAGGTGTTATATACCATAAACAAAAGCGTAGAAAAGTGGCAAATACACGTGGATAATGCTATTTGTCGTTGATTATTTACAGCTGAGATCGTTTTAAGTGAAAACAAATCACTTTTTCAAACAGCAGTGCGTTGACACATACGAGTTCAGCGTAGTCTACAAAGTTTATTTTCTCAGGTTATATTCGTTGTCAGCCAAATATGTATCTGTCCATATTTATGTTGATTCTCATATATTTGGCCTATATATTACACTTCGGTTAAAATTATACTGTTCTGAAGTTATTTCAATTTATATACGGCATTTCGAGCGATGGCCATTGTTGTCATGAAGCGTGATAGCTATTACGTAATTGGTCGTCAAGGAAATGCTATTGTCACG